>ERZ1066134.284-NODE-284-length-35957-cov-8.460392_pt1 | contig 35957 bp, 30 predicted proteins | sample MGYA00382781_ERZ1066134 | MGnify/ENA primary metagenome ERZ1066134 (study PRJEB33369, sample SAMEA5778364) | biofilm metagenome | biome: Industrial cooling water; feature: Water cooling tower basin; material: Biofilm | place: United Arab Emirates | collected... | reverse complement strand
CGTATGAACTATGGCCGAATCGATTGCAGCATAGAGTATGGTGCAGGTCTTGAAATTTATTTTCCCTATTTCAAATGGTCGCCCGAACTGCGCTTTTCGCATGGTATAGTAAATGTAAATACGGGCGATGGCTTGTATAATCGAGCTTTAGAGTCGATATTTACCCACACAGTATCGCTTTACTTCTTTTTTGAGTAAAAAAATCATGCTAGCTTTCATCACAGGTGCATCTTCAGGCATAGGCAAGGCCACAGCAGAGGTTTTTGCCAACCATGGCATAGATTTGGTGGTATGTGGTCGCAGAATAGAAAGATTAGACGCTTTGGCGAAAATACTTTCGACAAAAGTGAAAGTTCATGTGCTAAATTTTGATGTGCGCAGCAACAAATCGGTGACCGAAGCCATCGGCTCGTTACCAAGTGAATTTAAGAAAATAGACATTTTAATAAACAATGCAGGCAATGCCATAGGGCTCTCCCCCATCCACGAAGGCAACATCGATGATTGGGACTATATGATGGATGCCAATGTAAAAGGCCTTCTTTATGTGTCAAAAGCGGTGATTCCCGGTATGGTAGCTCGCAAGCATGGCCACATAGTGAACATAGGCTCTATAGCCGGAAAAGAAGTATATATAAACGGAAATGTATATTGCGCCTCAAAGCATGCCGTAGATGCACTTACCAAGGGCATGAGGCTCGATTTATACAAACATGGGATAAAAGTGACCTCAGTTAACCCTGGAATGGTAGAAACCGAGTTTTCTGTGGTGCGCTTCAAAGGCGATACACAAAGAGCCGAAAAAGTATATGAAGGAATTACTCCACTGTCGGCCCAAGATATTGCAGATAGCATACTCTTTACCGTGACCCGCCCTGCCCATGTGCAAATAGCCGACCTCACTATATTGGCTGCTGCCCAAGGTGCCGCCACAGAGGTGAACAGGAATCAAAAATAGTTTTTTAAAATCATCGAAATAATCATCTCTTCTAAGGTTTGTGATAAACAGTTTCGTCTATATAAAACGATGCTATCCATTTCTCTGCCGATTCAGTGTCAGAGAAAACTTTCATAGGCATGTCAAATTTGTTTAACACCATTAAAAGCATGTTTGCATAGTAACGCTTAAAAGGATTATTGGCAATTACAATTGCCACTCTTTTCAAGCCTTTTTTCTTAGCTAAAGGCACCATGTGCATCTCAAACCACTTTCTGCTGTCTGTAGAAATGATGCCTTGATTGGTGGTGTCTGATAGAAAATTTTCTATAAAATGAGACTCCGCATGTGTTATCAAGTCTGTAAAAGGCGATATATACTCTTCAAAGTCCGGAATACCATTCCACACCACTTTTGCAAGTCTAAGTTTTTCGTTGTAATAGGTCTTTGAGCATTTATACTCTTTTAAAAAAGTATCCATACATTTAAATCGCTACTGTTTAATAATCAATTTTAAAATGTATAGTAGTAGAATATATTAACCTCAAAACAATCGAGAGGCAGATGAAATGCACTATAGGCTGTCGGTTTTAACTTCCTGTTCTTGTGTAGGAGGTTGTTGGATAGAGCTGGAATCTATATTAGAATATCTTGCCAAGGGCTTTACCATCACAAATTTCATTTCTATTTCATCTATGGCTCTGAATTTGTTTTTCTTGGCTGCTGCTATCAATAGTCCGTTGGGCTGGGCTTTTTTGGCCGATTTGCTTTTAGGCTGATACTTGCTGTTTCCTGTGGGCAATTCATCTTTTGCTCCGCTGCCATCATCTGCCATGGTGTTCAAAGTAGATTTGCTTTTCTTTGAAACCGAGGCATCTTCATCGTCTTCCATAGAAAAAGCAGAGAGAGAATCTACCAAAAAAGGTGAAAAACGGGCCTCTCTCTCTGTTTGGTCGTGAATAAAGTACGAATTATAAGCCGGACATATAAATGACTTTTTGTTGCAAGCCATAGCAAAAGCCCACAACAAAAGAGTAATAAAAAAGATGTTTAGGATATTTTTTGTCATTTAAGAGGATATATACAGCAAACAGATGTTAAAAGTTATAGCAAACCCTCTAATACATCACGTAAATTCACTCTTTGGCCATTTTTGTAGGCCACTATCCAAGCATCTTTTACTCCCATTTCTCGCAGATATTTCTTGAAATTATCGGCTTCCCAGTAATCGTTGAAATAACCAAGGGTGTATTTCTTCACTCCGTCTGCGTCTATATCTCCGCTGAAATTTTTATTGTTCTCAAAGTATTTGCTTAGGTCTTTGTTTTTAAAAGCACCAATTTGTACTTTGAATATCACCCCGCCTTTGTATAGTCTCTCTTTTGTCTCAGGATTGTTTGAGGTCAAATCTACAGTGTTTTTGACAGGGGCAGTAGCTGTTTGTACCGAATTCTTATAGCTATTGTGCTCTGCATTCAGGTTTTTATGGTCTTCATTTACTTTAGTGAGCTCTTCTTTGAGTTTGCGTATTTCTTCATCTTTTTGGGCAAGGCTGTTTTGCTGCTCTGTAATGGTATTGTTCTTTGCAGCCATATCAGCTTTTGACGATTGGTTTTCTTCCACTATGCGCTTGAACTCCAAAGGATCCATTTCCTTCATTTTTTTAGCCCATTCCTTGCGGGTGGCTTTTGGGTCTTGGGCATTTACGAATAAAAATAAACCCGACAAAAAAGTAAACAATACGAATAGCTTGGTTCTGAATAGCATGTCAATACAGGATTATGTCGCTAAAATAACGAAAAAATATTCTAATCTGTTTCTAAATCACGAATAATGAAAGTCAGGCATAGGTCGCAATATCCTGTAGAATCAATTAATATGTTATTTATTACAATAAATTTACATATTTGCCAGTTTAAATAATATGTAAATGTCATGAAAGTCCCTTTTAAAGAAGATTTTTTACAATTTGTGTGGATGCACAGGTATTTTGACTTCAAAAATCTACGGACAACAACAGGAGAATCGATTGAAATTATTCATCAAGGGTATTTGAACAGAGACGAAGGTCCCGATTTTTTACAAGCAAAGATTAAAATTGGGGACATACTTTGGAACGGAAGCGTGGAAATACACATTTCGTCCATGGGGTGGCAACAACATGCTCATGGAAAACACCAAGCATACAATAATGTGGTTTTGCATGTGGTTTACGAAACAGATACAAATGCTGTCGTTGCCAGGCCTGATCTTTCGCCTATTCCCACATTGGCTTTGAAAGACAGAATCTCTTGGGAATTGATTCAAAAAGGAATGTATCTGTTTGAAAATCTGGCAGCCATTCCCTGCGAGGCCTATTTGCACGACATAGAGAGTGCCATTATCGCATCGGCCATCGATAGAGCCAGTGTACACCGATTGGAAAGAAAATCGGCCGAGCTACAAGCTGAATTAAAACTTGTAAATTTTGATTGGGAAGAATTGGCGTATAAAACGGTGGCTAAATATATGGGCATGAAAGTGAACAACGATGCTTTTGCGAGGCTAACGACATTGATGCCATATAAATATTTGATAAAACAAGAAAATGTGTTTCAAATTGAAGCCTTGCTTTATGGGCAAGCGGGGCTTTTGGAGCACAATCCCAAAGATGAGTACCAACAACAACTTTTGAAGGAATACCAATTTCAAAAACATAAATTTTCACTTCCCGAGCCCATGGGAATGCACGAATGGAAACATTTGAGATTAAGACCTGCAAATTTCCCCGAAATGCGAATAGCAGAACTTGCAGCCATGGTTTCTCTAAGAAAATCGCTCTTTTCAGGAATGATTGAGGCAACCCACATTCAAGATTTCCATTCTTTGTTCAAAGCAGAGGTGTCAGCCTATTGGCAGCATCACTTCCGATTTGGGAAATCACATGCTCAAAAACACAAGGGTATAGGCAGCATGGCTTTGGCGAGTCTTATCATCAACGTAGTTATTCCACTCACCTTTGCCTATGCCAGTTACAAGGGCGACAGCTTTTTAAAAGATAAGGCCTTTTCGCTTCTTGAAAAACTCCCTTTCGAAAACAACGCAATTACCAGACTATGGGCTGAGAAAGACATCTGCGCACAAAATGGACTTGAATCGCAGGCTTTGATAGAGCTATTCAACAATTTTTGCAGCTTAAAAAAATGCCTTCAATGCCCCATAGGCGCGCACATTCTCAGGAGAGACAAATAAATAAATCTAGCTCCGCCCTTCATCATTCTACATTCCTGCCTTACCTTTGTGTAATCAAAAAACGAGCCATGTCGATACCTGAAAAACATAATATTCATTTTTTGGACAGTTCTTTGCTAGGGCTGCTGCCACTGTTTGAAAAAAACAAATTTTCAAAGACGGCTGTGCTTGTCGATGAAAACACTTATAAAAATTGCTACCCAATTTTTAGCGTACTTCCCCCTCACTATGTCATAAAAATAAAATCGGGAGAGGAACAAAAAACATTAAAAACAGCAACAAAAATATGGCAAAAGCTCACTGATGCCGAGCTCGACAGAAAAAGCCTACTCATCAACATAGGTGGCGGTGTGATAGGCGATATGGGTGGATTTTGTGCCGCTACTTACAAGAGAGGAATCACATTTGTTCAAATACCAACTACCTTGCTATCGCAAGTTGATGCCAGTGTGGGTGGAAAATTGGGAATAGATTTCAACGGGCTAAAAAACCATATCGGTGTGTTTCAAGAGCCAAAAGCTGTATACATCTATCCCGGCTTTTTGCGCACACTCGATAGAAGGGAGATACGTTCAGGCTATGCCGAAATCGTGAAACATTGTTTGATACAAGACAAGCCAATGTGGAAAAAAATTAAAAAAAGCATCTCTACCAATGAACTGAACGATACTCACTTTGATTGGACTGAGTTGATAGCTCATTCTGTAAAAATCAAAGCCAATGTGGTAGAACAAGACCCCAAAGAGGCAGGCCTGCGCAAAATTTTAAACTTCGGACACACCTTGGGCCACGCCATAGAAACACATTTTCTTACAAATCCGGAAAGAAAGCTACTGCATGGCGAGGCCATAGCTATCGGAATGATGACAGAAGCTTGGCTTTCTGCCAAAAAAGGGTTTATTAGCAACGATGAAAGCAACGAAGTGGCTCAATACCTCATTTCAATCTATGGCTTGCCAGTAATTCATAGAGAAGAAATACCTGCCATCGTTCCACTCACGCTACAAGACAAAAAAAACAGCCACGGAAAAGTAAAATTCTCACTACTAAAGAAAATTGGCGACTGCGGATACGATGCAGACATCACAGCCAACGAAATGATAGAAGCATTGCAATATTATGTGGGTTTGTTGAAATAGCAAATAGTTTCTATTTTTATTAGCACCCTTAAGAATCTTTTAAGTATATAAATATTTATACGTATTTATGAAAAAATCTACATTGGTAATCTTCTTTTTATTGGCTTCTTTACATATAATAGGGCAAAAAGTCGATACTATTTTTGTTGACGATTATAATAACAAAACTATAAAAACAAAAGCTTCATATTTTGTAATAAAGACCGATTTCAAATATGGAAGAAACTCAAATACATGGACACAAAATACGTATTATCTGACAAACGAAATAGCGGAAGCATGTCCAATTGTTTTGCGATTTGATACGTTTCCTTCATCTCCCAAAAGAGAGGGCACTTGCAAAGAATACTACCAAAATGGAAACATTAAAAGTATTAAAACTTTTAGATTTGGAGTTCAAGATGGGTATTATGCAGAATATTATTCCAATGGCAAATTAAAAACTAAGGGTAGGTATGAAAATATTTTTGATTTATATGTCTACAACGACATTGATTCTGTAGGAGTTGATAGATTGGTCAATGGGAATGGCTCAATTTGTAGATTTGACTCAATTCAAAATTGTGTTAGTTATTATGAAATTAAAGATTCTGTTATGACTGTTTCATACTACATAGACGATGAATTTAAAGACACAATTTATAATAAAATTGATACTAAAATAGAACCACTGAAAGGGTGGAGGTATTTCCAAGAGAATCTATCTAAATCTAACGTTCCATATAGAAAAATGAAAAAATTTAGAGGGAGTAGATTAATAATACAATTTATTGTTTATGAAAATGGCAAAATCGGTCGAGTTAAAAATCTCAACTCTTTGACAAAAGAGTTAGATGATTTATTTTTAGAAGAGGTAAAGAATGTGTGTACATTTAACAGACCTGTTTTGAAAAATGGCAAATCTGTTAAAGTATCATTTAGAATACCATTAAGAATGGGGTGAAAACACAACAGACTGCAAATCAGACTATTGGCTTTTTGGGACAAGACAGAGAATACAGAAACATTAGTTTTTGCAACTCACGGATTTATAAAGAAGGTAGATAAAATTCCTCTGAACGAAATAAACAGGGCAAAAGCGATAAGAGAAAAGTATTTTGAACTAAAGAACAAAAAATAAAATGGAAAGTATCGAAGCTGTATCTTATTCATTGGACGAAATGAAAGATAAATTCGTAGGTAAAATAGGAACAAAAGCAAGAGATGAATATGAGCATGAACTAAGAATGGAGGTGTTGGGCAAAATGATAAAAGCCGCCCGAATAGAGCGCAAACTCACCCAAGAGCAACTGGGTAGCATGATAGGGGTAAAAAAGTCTCAAATCTCAAAACTTGAAAACAGCTCAAACAGTGCTACAATAGATACTATATTAAAAGTATTTAAAGCCCTGAAAGCAGAAATTAGCTTTAATGTAAAGCTGGAAACTCAATACTTAAAGATTGCTTAAAACTTTCATGAATCGACATACTCTCATAAAAAAAATCATTCCGCTTTTTAGAAATTTTTATTTTTCATCGGGCTTTTTTCTCCTCTTGTGGATGCTTTTTTTTGATGCCAACGATTTTATCAGCCAATTCAGACTTACTTCAAAACGTAAAGAATTGGAAAAAGAAAAAGCATTTTATTTGCAAAAAATAGTAGAAGTGAAAAAAGAACGCGATGAAATATTCGGTTCAAGACAATTGATTGAGAAATTTGCGAGAGAAAGATATTTGATGAAAAAACCAACCGAAGATATATACATTATAAAGCAAGAATAAACACCCCAACAATGATAAAAAAATCGTTTTTTACCCTTCTTTTATTAATTTGTGCTACTTTACATTCCAGTGCACAAACGGCCGATTCAATAAAAATATACCTTTGGCCCGAAGGCGCACCCTTGGCGCAAGGAACTGCCGAAGAAGACAAACCTTCGATTACCATATATTTTCCTGCCAAAGAAAAAACTTCAGGCGCAGGTGTACTTATTTGCCCCGGTGGGGGCTATGTGGCATTGGCTCTAGGCCACGAAGGATGGCAAGTAGCTAAATGGTACAACGAAATGGGTGTGACGGCAGCCATTCTACGCTACCGATTGGGTACTTGGGACCACAAAAAATACAAACATCCGGCTCCGTTTATGGATGTCACCCGTGCCATGCGCTTGTTTCGTTCTAAAGCCAAAGAATATGGAATAAATCCCGAAAAAATAGGTGTGATGGGTTTCTCTGCCGGTGGTCATTTGGCATCGTGCCTTTCTACTATGTTTGACGGAGGCAATCCAAAAGCAAAAGACCCGATAGAAAAAGTGAGCAGCAAACCTAATTTTTCGGTGCTGGTATATCCCGTTATTTCCTTTAGAAGCAAACATGCCTTTGAGTTTGGGCGAGGTGTGCTGCTAGGCGACAATGCCGATCCTAAACTGGTCGACAGCATGAGCACCGAAACCAGAGTGACACCCCTCACACCACCTACATTTTTGATGCATGCTGCTGACGACAACGTGAAGTGCGAAAACAGCCTACTCTACTTTACAGCCTTGCGAGAAAACAATGTACCTAGCGAAATCCATATTTATGAGAGAGGAGGGCATGGCTATGGACTATATCCGGCCGAAAGAATGAAAGGCGGTAATCCCGAACGCATAGCCGACTGGCCCGAGAGGCTTAAAAACTGGTTGAAAAACAGAGGTGGAATTGTGAAAGAATAGTCAATTTTAACCCAAAGTACGGCATCAGACAGCGTTTGAGCCACTTTACTAAAGTGTTCCCCCGATTCGTGATTTTGGAAATACGCTTGACAAACATATCGAAGAAGTTTAATAAACACACGATTATAGATAACCTCAATCGTGTGTTTTGCTATGGGAGTCGCCATGCCATCACGGGTGCCAACGGCTCTGGCAAATCTACACTTTTATCTATCATAGCAGGCTACACCATGCCTTCTTCCGGACAGGTATTGATGACAGCTCCCAATGGCGAAAAAGTCGAAGATGAAAATTTTCACCAACACATCACGCTCGCAGCTCCCTATCTAGACTTAATCGAAGAATTTACACTAGATGAATTTTTGTACTTTCATTTTAAGCTATCTCCCATGATAGCAAACGAATCTGTCGATTCTTTGAAGCAATACATGTGGCTGAGTGATGCCTCAACAAAACAGATCCGCTATTTTTCGTCCGGAATGAAACAGCGATTAAAATTGGCCGTGGCTTTTTTTACCCATAAGCCCATTGTGTTGCTAGATGAGCCCACTGTGAATTTAGACACCAAAGGCGTAGATTGGTATCACGCTACCGTAGATACATACACACTGAACCGCACCCTCATCATAGCCTCCAATATCCCCGATGAATATAAAACCGCCACCGACATATTGGTTTTATAGATTTGAAAAATGGTTTTCAGCTTCAAATCTGTTTGGGTTTACACATGAGGCTTAAAAAGAATATAGATACTAAATATTTTATTGAAGCAGTATGTGATATTGAAAATGGGTTTAGATATTATTGAATTAATTATCCGCATTACGCATTTATCATTACACATTATATCAGCTTCCTATACTTCACCCGCTTTGGCTCGGTGTCTCCGAGGCGTTTTTTGCGGTTTTCTTCATAGTCGGAGAAGTTTCCTTCAAACCAATATACTTGCGAATCGCCCTCAAATGCCAAAATATGTGTGGCCACACGGTCTAGAAACCAACGGTCGTGGGAGATAATTACGGCACAGCCTGCAAAGTTGTCTAGTGCTTCTTCGAGTGCACGAATGGCGTTTACATCTAAGTCGTTGGTAGGCTCATCGAGCAAAATCAGGTTGGCACCTTGTTTCAAACTCATAGCCAAATGCACTCTATTTCTTTCTCCACCCGACAAAGCACCAACTTTTTTCTCTTGGTCGCTACCCGAAAAGTTAAATTTGCTCACATAAGCTCGTGAGTTTACCTGCAAACCACCCACCAACATGGTGTCTGTACCTCCCGAAATGGCTTTATAAACGGTTTCTTCAGGGTTCAAATTGTCGTGTTCTTGGTCTACATAGCTTATCTCTACGGTTTCGCCCACTTCAAACTCGCCTGCCAATGGTTTCAATTGCCCTGTTATAAGTTTAAATAACGTGGTTTTCCCAGCCCCGTTGGGACCGATGATGCCCACAATGCCATTGGGCGGAAGCGAAAACGATAAATTGTCGTACAGCAAGCGGTCGCCAAAACCCATTTTCACGTTTTTAGCTTCGATAACTTTGCTGCCCAAGCGTTTTCCATTGGGGATAAAGAGTTCCAGTTTGGCTTCTTTTTCTTTCAGTTCTTCTCCGGCCATTTTCTCATACGCACTCAAACGAGCTTTTGACTTGGCTTGTCGTCCTTTGGGGCCCATGCGCACCCATTCCAACTCCCTTTCTAAAGTTTTTTGGCGTTTCGATTCCGATTTTTCCTCTTGAGCTAAGCGGTTCTTTTTCTGGTCGAGCCACGAAGAGTAGTTGCCTTTCCACGGAATTCCCTCGCCACGGTCGAGCTCCAAAATCCAGCCTGCCACGTTGTCCAAGAAATAGCGGTCGTGGGTCACGGCTATCACCGTGCCTTTGTATTGTTGCAAATGTTGCTCCAGCCAAAGAATAGACTCCGCGTCCAAGTGGTTGGTGGGCTCATCGAGCAGCAACACATCGGGTTCTTTCAGTAAAAGCCTTGTCAATGCCACCCTGCGTTTTTCACCACCCGATAAATTTTTCACCAAAGCATCTTCGGGCGGACAACGAAGTGCGTCCATTGCTTTTTCCAGCTTTGAGTCAAGCTCCCAAGCGTTCAAATTGTCCAATTTTTCTTGTACTACACCTTGACGCTCAATGAGTTTGTTCATCTCATCATCGCTCATGGGCTCGGCAAACTTCAGGTTGATTTCTTCAAATTCTTTCAGTAAATCCACTATTTCTTGTGTGCCTTCTTCCACTATTTCTCTCACTGTTTTGGTAGGGTCTAGGTTGGGTTCTTGCTCGAGATAGCCTACTGAGTAACCTGGAGAAAACACTACTTCGCCCAGATAATCTTTGTCTACTCCGGCTATGATTTTCATCAAAGTGGATTTACCTGAGCCGTTGAGACCCAAAATCCCGATTTTGGCTCCGTAAAAAAAGGAAAGATATATGTCTTTGAGGATTTGTTTTTTGGGCGGAATCACTTTTCCCACACCCGCCATTGAAAAAATAATCGTTTCGTTTGCCATCTGTGTTTTTGAAAATATTTAGCTACAAATATAATAAGCTATTAGAAGCAGTATTGGTAACAAAACAGTTTTCCTGAAAATATTTCTAATGCTTCCCAAAAAATTATATTGTAACACCGGATTGTAGGAAAAAGCTTTGCCTTCGCAAGTGGTATAATATCCTTTTTCATTTGATTTCATTATTAGCAATTTATACCATAATTTTTTCAAATAGACCACTGTATAGAATATTCATAGACTAATTTTGAGCTCTAGAAACACGAATCTTTTGTTTTAAGGTTTCTCTAATATCCATGTGCCCGTGTATACTATTTATAGTTTGTTGGGTCAATAACACGAACAATATTTTCAATATAATAATTTGATATTTACTATAATAAAAAATATTATTTGTTTTATATTTCAAAAAAATACATTTTTCAAAATAAAATTTTAATATATTCTACTCTAAGCCTATTTTTGGGCTTTAAAATAATCTTATACCATGCGCCTAATTATATCTACGCTTCTATCATTGATTTACACTATCAGCTTCTCCAAATCTACTATCAAAGGTGTTCTCTTGGAGCAAAACACGAACACGCCCGTTGCCTTTGCTAACATTGCGCTTCACAATGCCAAAGACAGTTCTTTCATAGCCGGAGTATTTTCAGAAGAAAACGGCTCATTTATTATTAATGATGTAAAAAATGGAACGTATTATATTGATATTATCTCGCTTGGCAACCCCAAAAAGCGCATTTCAGGAATAGAAGTTGCTGAGAAAGAGGTGAATTTGGGAAATATTATACTCGAAACCTCTGTAAAACAATTGCAAGAGGTAGAAGTGAGTGGCTACAAAGAAGTCAATCAAGTCAAGATAGACAAGCAAACCTACAAGGCCGAGCAATTTGGGGCGGCCAAGGGCGGCACAGCCATAGACGTACTGCGTAATATGCCATCGGTGAGCGTAAATGCCGAGGGCGAGGTGAGGCTAAGAGGCTCTACCGGTTTTTTGGTGTTGATAAACGGCAAACCCGTGAATGCCGATTTGCAAACCGTGTTGAACCAAATTCCTGCCAATGCAGTGGAAAACATAGAAATCATCACTGCTCCCACGGCCAAGTATGATGCCGATGGGAAATCGGGCATTATTAACATCACTACCAAAAAAGGCACGGACGATGGGCTTACATTTGCAGTCAATGGTCAATATGGACTTCCGAGCGTGGATATGTATAACAACAAAGTGCAGCCCCGCAGGTATGGCTCTGATTTCACGCTGAACTACAAAAAAGACAAATGGGACATATCAGCCGGAGCCAGCTACCTGCAAAACGATTTGCAAGGCTTTCGCGATGGCGATGTAAACACCACCATAAATAATATATACACCAGCTTTCCATCAAAAGGCGAGCGCAGTTTCGACCGCAGAAACTATGCTGCAAGAGCCAATATTAGCTATGCTGCCAACAAAAGAAACACGATAAGCACGGGTTTTTATGTGGGTCAGCGCCAACAATTTCGTTTGGCTGACATCGTGTACGACAACATTCGCTCCCAAAATGGCACGGAAATAAATAGGTTTAACTATTTCAACAACAACTTGGTGAAAAAACAAGGCGATTTTGCCTTGGCAAACCTCGATTACACGCATACTTTTCTTAACAAATCCACATTGAATGTATCAGGGCTCTATGAATATGCCTTGCTTGACGGATTCACACAAAACAAAGACTATCCGAACACCAATGCTACAGAGCTATTGAATTTTGTGAACAATACAGGCCGCAGCCCCATTCATGGGATCAGAGGTAAAATAGATTATGGAATAAATATCGGCAAGGGAAAGCTCGAAAGCGGCTATCAAATTCGCCACCAACGGCAAACAGGCAAATATATATACGAGAATGTGGTTTTGAATCGCAATCAACTCAACCAAATCGTGCCCGACTTCACGGCCGATATCGATATCTACAACCTTATTCATGGGCTCTATTCGCAATATTCGGGCAAAACAGACAAGCTGGAATATATCGTTGGGATGCGCTACGAGCACTCGCAGCGTGTGTTCAAGTCGAACAAGGGCGACAATTTTCCTTTGTATTTAGATAATCTATTTCCTTCGGCCAATTTGCTCTACAACATCAAGCCCGATTTGAAGGCCAAGGGCGGATTTAGCCGCAGGGTACAGCGTTCTACCAATAACGAGCTAAATCCCTATCCCGAGCGCGAACACTCTGAAACATTAGAGCAAGGCGACCCGCGCATTCGTCCCGAATTTGTTAATCTCTCGGAATTGGGCTTGATAAAAGACTTCAAAAACGGCTCTGTGTTCTTCACTTTTTATAATCAATACATTCAAAACGTAGTAAACAGGGTGAATAGCGTTTATAACGACACCATACTAAACCGCATCTATACCAATGCCGGGAACGCCACTTCGTGGGGACTGGAATCGGGCTTCAACTACAAACCCGTGAAATGGTGGACAATCTATGCCGGTGGAAATGTGTACGACTACCGTGTGCGAGGCAGCCTCTTTGACAACACAGTGGCCGTGAACAACCGTGGCTTGGTGTACAATGTAAACACCAACCAAAATTTTCAATTGAAAAAAACATTGAGTCTACAGTTGAACGTGAACTATATTTCGCTGCGCCCCACAGCCCAAGGCGAAGACAGCCGATTTTTCAGCCCTAATCTGTCGGTGAAAAAAACATTTCTTAGCGGCAAAATTTCAGCCATGTTTCAGTGGCAAAACATAGGACTGGGAATATTCCCCAGCAACGAGCAGCGCATTACCACCCGCGGAAGAGATTTTTATACCACCACCAATTACATTCAAGAAAAAGATGTGTTTTGGGTGCATTTGAGCTACAATTTCAAGCAGACCAACCGAAAAGTGAAGCTTCCGAGTAGCGAATTTGGCGAGAGGGAGTTTTAAAATTGTACAATAAAAACGGGCACTTTAACCATAGCTAAAGTGCCCGTTTTCATCAACTTGAGCTTTAAAAACTATTTTTTACCAAGCCAACGCATAATATCCTTCTTTCCCATCAGGGTAAATACCTTCTACCAACACTCCACCCGATTTACTTTCTAATGCTTTGGAAAGGTCTTTCACCGAACCTATTTCTTGCTTGTCTATCTTAGTTATAACAAATCCTTGTTTTACTCCTGCATCTTTCAACTTACCATTCAATAATTTGTTCACCTTCAATCCTTTATCAATTTTGAGCTTTTCTTTTTCGCTGTCGGAAACTTCAGTGAATTCAGCTCCCAAATCTTCCATTATTTGGCTTGAAGCTTCTTTTACCAATCGGGTAGTGCCTCGTTTGTTTTTGAGTGTCACAGTTATTACTTTGGGCTCTCCATTGCGAAGTATCGAAACTTTCACCTTTTCTCCGGGTCTGTGTTGGCCAACTCTTTCTTGAAGCTCGCTTGCCGAATTCACCTCAATATCATCTATTTTTAATATTACATCGTTTTCTTTCATTCCGGCTTCTTTGGCAGCACTTCCTTCATTTACTCCACTCACCAACACTCCTTTAATATCTTTTAATTTCTTTTCTTTAGCTATTTCAGCAGTTACATCTGTGATGAGTACGCCCAAAAGTGCGCGTTGTACCTCTCCGTAATTCAACAAATCGTCCATTACTTTCTTCACCAATGTCACAGGCACAGCAAACGAATAACCTGAGTAGGCCCCTGTAGTAGACGCTATGGCTGTATTTATTCCCACCAATTCACCCTTCAAATTAACCAAAGCTCCTCCGCTATTGCCAGGGTTAACAGCAGCATCTGTTTGAATAAACGATTCAATAGCATAGTTTGTGTTTCCTCTCAGCAAATTAATATTTCTACCTTTGGCGCTCACTATCCCTGCTGTGATGGTAGATGTTAGGTCAAACGGATTGCCACAAGCCAATACCCATTCTCCTATTTTGATTTTTTCAGAATTGCCATATTTGGCAAAAGGAAGATTTTTCTCTTCAATTTTTAATAACGCCAAATCCGTTTCCGGATCTTTGCCTACCAGCTTGGCATCGTAGGTGCGCTTATCGTCAAGTACCACTTGTATTTTAGAAGCACCATCTATCACGTGGTTGTTGGTGACAATGTAGCCATCTGAGGAGATAATTACCCCTGAACCCGATGACTGCTGGGGCATTCTTCTGAAATTTTCGCCCGGTTCGTCAAAGAAAAATTTGAAAAAAGGATCATTCATGTGTGGATTGTTTTGTGCACCGGGTCCGCCATCGTAGGTACATTTTACGTGTACCACCGTTGGGCGCACTATATTTGATGCATACACAAAATTAAGGCCTTCGGGCACAGTGATACCTGTAGTGTCTTTATCAAAATACCTGGCAAACACAGTATTTTGGTTGTTTTCAAACGACTGTAAAGTTTTATCTTCTAAAAAGAGTTTGTAGCCCCCCAAAGTAAGAATGCCTCCCAATAAAGACGATATCAGCAAGGCGAAAAATAGATTTTTAGTTTTCATAATGTTTGGTTTTTCTGCTTTGGATGTGTTTCAAGCTTATTTTAAGCTTTTGGGTGAATAACGCAGTTTGGTCTTCAATAATATATCCAACAAAAATATTATTAAAGCGTTTCAAAATTCTATAAATAAAAAATAGCGAACCTATTGATTCGCTATTTTCTTCTTCCAATTATTTCACTTCTACTTTAGCCTTTAATTTTTTGGTTTCATCTTTAGGCACATTCACTTTCAATATACCATTTGTATACTCTGCAGAAATTTTGTTGGCATCTACGTTTTCAGGCAATTGAAATGTGCGAGAAAAACTGCCATACTTTGTTTCTACGCTGTGGTAAGTTTTGCCTTTATCTTCGTTTATGAATTTGCGTTCACCACTTATGGTAAGCAATCCATCAGAAACCTCTATGTTGAAATCCTTTTTGTCCAAACCAGGAACAGCAGCATGCAATTCGTATGCTTTTTCGGTTTCTACAAAATCTACATCGGGCAAAAACTTATAATAGCGGTTTTCTGTAGCTATTTCGTTAAAAAAACGATCAAACAAGCTAGAAAATGTTCTTGTTGGTTCTGAATTATATCTCACGAGTGTCATGGTTTTTATGTGTTTAAGGGTTAAACAATTCGTTTTGTGTTTTACACCTTTTGTACAATAAAAACCATTCCAAACCAAATTAAACGCCAAAAAGTCATGTTTATTGACTCAAAAAAGATGAAAAAATGACAAATTGTCTACAAATGAATTATTGAGGAGAGGTAAGTGGCATTTCAGAAGACTTGCTTCTGCCTGCAATATTTACCATTACTGTAAAAAAATTCCTAGCACCCGCTGCATGGTAAAATGCAGTAGTATAGCCAAGTTCAAGTCTTTTTATGCGTAACATCGCACCAAAAGAAAACCCTCCCAAACCTGAATAATTGTCCATATTCATTTCTCTGCGTCTAAAATGATTATATCCCGCTCTGATATGAAAACCTTTGGCTAAAATAAACTCCCCGCCCAACACGAAGTGTCTCGCTAAGTTATCTACAAAACCCACTCTCTCATATTGCGGATTGCCGTTCAAATCATAGCCCGTGATTCTATTGGGGTCGTCATAGGCTATATCCCAGCGGTGTAAGTGATGGGCCGTGAGTGAAAAGCGCAGTGGCATGTGTTCCAGCTTGTAAGTAAATCCCGCTTGCACATCAAATGGCGCTATAACTTGCTGCCCGGGAACATAATTTTTGAATGAACCTCCTATATTTTTTATCAACAATCCTATGGTAAACTGCCGTGTGGGATGCTTGAACACTCCACCCATGTCTATCAGTCCCATCATAGCTGTAAGTCCGGCTATTTGCGAATGAGCCAGTTTAGCATTAGCACCCAAAGTATAGTTTCCAATGGTGTGCGATTTGGTGACCACAAACGCATATTCATTGGCAAACGTAGTACCAAGGATATTACCTGTTTCATCTGTAGCTGTGGCTCGCCCAAACTCTGTATATTGCATTCCCGCACCAAAACTGCCCAATTTTTTGGTATCAAAAGCATAGGCTACATTGCTATGCCAAATATCTGCATAATATCTATTATAGCTCACCGATGCCCAATTGTGCATTTCTTTCGAAAGCAAAGCCGGATTGGAAAAAATCATATTCGGGTCACTGTCTTTTGAAGATACATTCATTCCACCAATACCCGAAAGCTTGGCATTACCGGGATAATTGATAAATTCAAAGCCATTTTTGCCCCCGATTTGTGCACACAAAGGCATATACAAAAATGAAGCAATAATAAACAGTCGGAAAGGGCTCAAAATTATCTTTTTATGAAAGGGAAAACGCTGCAAAACTTAAAATAGTACTTTGTGAAATATATTTTTTAAGAGGGTAAATTATTAAAACAGCCACAACTACTTGAGCTTGGTTTGTCCTAATACAAAGCTGCTCATAGCACATCTGAACCCTATGGTAGAAGCTGAGGAGTCTTCGGTAAGGTAGCGCCTTGTGAATGGAGATAACCAATGAGCATTGTCGTTCCAAGAACCGCCCTTGTATACCCTGTATCTCTCTTCTTCCAAATGCTCTACAAAATTATCTGTATCCATGTCATATTCATCTTTTTTCTCTCTTGTGAGGTCTTTATTAAACTCAAAAAGCTCGTAATCTTGCGGCAGATACTCATACAAATCTTGCACCCATTCGTTTACATTTCCGGCTATATTGTAGAGACCTACATCGTTTGGTGGGTTTGAATAAATATACTCTGTATACACCGCCCCATCGTTTCTCATGCCGGCTACTCCTGAATAATCGCCCCTACCTCTTTTAAAATTGGCAAAAAAGTAGCCCTGCGATTTTCCGTATGGATTTCGTGTGCCACTTCCGTCCCATGGATAAATTCTTTTGTAATAGTCTTTTTCGTCTACATAAGGGTCGTGATAGCTAAAGGTAAGAGCAGCATAAATCCATTCAGCTTCGGTCGGTAATCGATACTCAGGTAGTTTGGGGCGTTCCTTTTTTTCTTTTTTGGCTTGCACAGGGGTTCTGTAGCCTTCGTTTACCCAAGTGGTATCGTTGAGTTGGATGCGCTTGCCTGTGCCTGTTTTTTTCACATATTGGCCTTCATATTCTTTCACAAATGCCTTTGGATCAGTACGCCATTTGCAATATTCGTTTGCCTGCAACCACGACACTCCTACCACGGGATAAAAATGAAAGGCAGGGTGACGTAGGTAGTTTTCTACGTAATAATCATTAAATGAAAATTGTCTCATCCACACCGATGTGTCGGGTAAAGCGTTTTGGTAATCCGACTCAGAAAATTTCCTGATGTAGAACAAGTACTCAAGCCAATGAACGTTGGCGATTTCTGCCTCGTCCATGTAAAAAGACTCTACGGTGGCAGAGTAACTTCTTTTTTTATTATGCGTAAATTCTAATTCTTCAAAACCAATCAGAGCTTTTCCACCCTCGATAAAAACCATGCTTGGGCTAAGATTTGGCGGAACTATGGGTTGACCAAACACGGCATCATCAGGATGAAAAGTAGAGTCAGACTTTCCAAACTTCATTCCTGTAGCCGAACTGTGTGCCCCCGGCTCTACAGCCGATGGAGACTTCTTTTTGAAACAAGCTACTGCTAAAAATACAATAAAAAGATATATAATATAGGTGTAGGCCCGAATCAAACTATTTGTAAAATTTATTACTCAATTTTTCGTTTTGATTGTTGAACCACGAAATTAAGTATATTTTTTCATATTTTGCAACCACATAAGTGCTTGATTGCAAATGAGAAAGCTAAAAAACGAAGAATTAGGCAGAAAATCTATAGAAGAGCTGCAAAATGAGGCAAAAAATCCACTGGTAGTGGTGCTTGACAATGTGAGGAGTATGAACAATATAGGCTCTGTTTTTCGTACTGCCGATGCTTTTTTGATAGAAAAAATCATCCTTTGTGGCATCACAGCCACCCCTCCACACAGGGATATACAAAAAACAGCCTTGGGAGCTACAGAATCGGTTGAATGGCACTATGCAGAGAGTACAATAATGGCCGTAAAGCAGTTGAAGGATTTGAATTACAAAGTATATGCCATTGAACAGGCGGAGGGTGCTGTTTATCTTCAAAATTTTGTTCCCTTGAAAAGTGAAAAATATGCCTTCGTCTTTGGGAATGAAGTAGAAGGGGTAGATGCCGATTGTGTGAAACTATGCAATGGATGTATAGAAATACCGCAATTTGGCCACAAGCATTCGCTGAATATTTCTGTATCGGCCGGAGTGGTGCTGTGGGACATGGTAAGTAAATTATGTTTTGAAAAAATATAGTTAATGAGAAATTAATAGAGATATATTCCTATTTTTGCACACGTCCCAATGTCGAATACAGCGTCTAAATACACCAAGCAAATACACATTGCAGTCGATCTTTTAATTATAAATTTTGCCTTTTTTGATGGATATTTTCTCAAATTTGGTCATCTTAATCTATTTGAGGATACCCGTTATTTTTTATTCATTATATATTTTAATGCTGCATGGTTTACCATAGGCAATTCAGTAGGCACTTATCAATTTAATCCCTACAAAGGCATTGAAAATGTCCTTAAAACAGTGTTCAGGCTGTTTGGATTTCATATACTCGCCATTTCATTCTTTTGGGTATTTATTAAAGGGTATTATTTTTCCAGAGAACATTTACTCGTTGTTTACCTCATCATGTTTGTTTGTGCCTTGGCTTGGAAGATGGGGCTATATTATTTTCTAAAGTTTTACAGAAAGCAATGGTTTCGCTTAAAAAGTGCTTTGATTATCGGCTATGGGGAAAACTCACAAGAGTTGAGTCGTTTTTTCCAAGACTACCCGGAATATGGCTATCGGTTTCTTGGTTTTCTCCACGACAAAACCTATTTATCAAACGATATCATAGGCCGAGTTACGGATTTACCTTCCATAGTTGAAAACATACACATAGACGAAATCTTTTGTTCATTGCCCGATTTACCCGACCTTAACATAAATGAGCTAGCCGACTATGCAGATGATAATGTAATCAGATTCCGCATTTTGCCCGACTTTCGCAGCTTCACCAATAGAAATATTAATGTAGAACTTTTTGAGGGCATTCCAATTATATCTTTCAGAACACTGCCGCTAGACGATGCTTTTAACCGATTTACAAAGCGAGCTTTTGATGTGTTTTTTTCTTCTGCGGTTATTTTGTTTCTTTTATCTTGGCTGGTGCCTCTTATTGCTCTTATTATCCGCCTTCAATCTAAAGGACCCATTTTTTTCAAGCAAAAACGAACGGGCAAAGACAATGAAGATTTTTGGTGCTACAAATTTCGTAGCATGTATGTCAACATAGATTCAGACAAAGTACAGGCTCGCAAAGGTGACGCTCGCATTACTCCCATTGGCAGATTCATCAGAAAAACAAGCATAGACGAGCTGCCTCAGTTTTTCAATGTACTTTTGGGACACATGTCTGTAGTAGGTCCACGCCCACACATGCTTCGTCACACTGAAGAATACTCTCAAATCATCAAAAAATATATGGTTAGGCATTTTGTGAAACCAGGCATCACAGGTTTGGCACAAGTGAAGGGCTACCGTGGTGAGACTACCGACCCTAAAATGATGCAAGGAAGGGTAAAATTTGATATTTTTTATATAGAAAACTGGTCATTTTTGTTGGACATAAAAATAGTTTTCTATACAGTGATGAATGTTATAAAGGGAGAAGAGAATGCCGGATAGGTGCTCATAAATGTTTTGTGACCCTTGAGAGCTACCAACTATTTATTTTTGTCCGCAAATTCTTTTTTCCCTATATTACTTTAATCTCAAGAAAAAAATTTTACTTAAAGAGGCAGCCTAAAAATCAGCTGCCTCTTTAACATATTGGGTCAATATTGATTAGGCATTAAAACATTTCTATTCTACCACTATTTTGGCCGATGAAACGCCTATTTTAATGAAATAAATACCTGACTTGGCTATGGTAAGTTGGTTTTCATTCAATTGAAATGCTACTTCAGCACCCAAAGCATCAAAAATAGAGATTGGCGTGGTAGATAAATCGGCCGTAGTCAATATTTGGAATAGTCCACTTGAAGGATTGGGACTAATTGAAAATGCCACACTGAGCCCACCTGTAACCAAAGTCGTTCCAGTAACACCTGCATCTACTGCATTAAAACTTTGTGTGGCCGACCAAGCAGTAGCTTCATTGTTGCCATTTAATGCTCTCACTTGGTAGTACCATGTTTCAGCAGAAACAACTTCTGTTCTGGCTGTCATACCCGGGGCTGTGGCATTGACTGCGTAAGAAGCACCAGTAAGTCCGCAAACTGTAACCGTGCCATCGGCAAAATTTTGGTCTTTTGAAAGCCTGATACAATAACTAGTAGCACCCGATACCACATTCCAACTAAGGATATTAGATGATTTAGAAATTTGTGCTGTACCGGAAGTTGGAAAAGTGATGATAGATTGAGAAAAAGTTTGTCCGGGAGTAGATACGTTAGAACCGGGAGTAGACGTATTAGCTCCCGAACTAGAAGTGTTGTTAATTCCTGTACCTGTAACTACGGTAAAATCATAGCTATATTCTATTGTTCTTTGTGTTGCGACCACTCTAAAAGACCCTGTCCCAGAAATTGTGAGTAAACTACCGGAGAGTGAGAAAGCAGGTTTTGGTACATCTTTTCCCCCACCATCAATTGGGCCGATTTTTGCAGAACTACCTATTCTGAATTCGGATAAGGCTAAATCTGTAACATTATAGGAGATAGGATCTGAAATAGAAGAAGTAGCCGTCAAATTATAAACCAAATCAGTGCCTGTAAGTGTTACTACATTTTGCACTTTTTGTGTAAATGCAAACGAGCCATCTACTACTTTTAATACGTGGTTTTGCATCACCGAAATACCTACACCACATCTCACATAAGAAATAATAATCACTCCGGGCCCTGTAATAGTCAAGTTGAGTGTTTGGTTTGAGTTTAATAATTGACTTGAATAATTTATGTACTCATTTGAGTTGGTGGCTATGCTCATACAGCCTACTTGTGAAGCATTCACGGCAGTGATGCCATTGTAAACCAATGAAGCACCTGTGAAAGTAACCTGAGTGGTCAGAAAATCATTGTTGTATAGCAAGTAATCTGTACTTGCTATATCTTGAGAAAATGATTGAACTGCACTAAACAACATTAGTGTGAATCCGAGTAAAACTTTTTTCATGTTTTTAAGAATTTGTTTTTGATTTTGATACACCCAAATTTTGTAAATATTCCTTTCATTTGGATTTACCAACTAATGAATGGCAGCTTTGAGCTAATGAATGGTAAAAAAACAAAAAATGCAGACATAAATACGCCTGCATTTCCCAAAATTATTACTAATCTAAAAATAAGTTTACATCTATCTCATCATCTATTATTCAACTATCAGCTTTATTTTCTTATTGCCAAGCAATAAAATATAAATGCCTTTGGTGTCAATAAAAAGTATTTTTTGAGAGTATCTAAAGGCTACAGATTGGCCATAGGTATTAAATACTTGGATTTGTTCGCTTTCTATCTCAACATTAGTTTCGAAACTAAATTGACCTTTACTTGGATTTGGAAATACAGAAAAAGTACTTTCATCGAATCTATTAACTCCTGCCAAAGTAGTATCTACACCAGAGAAGGTTGTAATTCCTGGCACTAAGACTTCAAATTCTACATCGACACTGATTGATTTAGAGCCACTTTTTATAGTAAGAGATTGGCAGTATTTTCCTATCATTGTATCTACCACACTCACATAAATGGGGCTACTGGCATCGGCTACAAATAAATCTTTTGTAAACACAGTACCAAGAGCTGTAGAGGTGGCAAATCGTAAAAAATCAGAGCCGCTAACTGAAATTCCAGAAGTAATACCGGCTGTAATTAAATCTAATTTTTTAGGAGCCAAGTCCGGAGTAAGGATTGGAAAAGCATCACTACCGATATTGGAATAAAACTTAGGTTTATTTTCGATTTCAAGATAGGGTGAACCACTGGCAATATAAAAGCCCGAGAAATATAGAAGATTGCTAAACGGCTCTTCATTACCTTGAGTGCTAAAAAAATTGTTGATATACTCTCTATCAAATCGATCTGATATGCCGGCACCTGTAAATTTCACAAAAACTTCTCTTGAAATACTAGCACCACCGCTCAATACTATTTTTTGGGCAGTGTATCCTGTATTTTCTGATTCTGAAATTTGAACCGTAATTCCAGAAATACCTGTATTCAATCCCGATAATGTAATAGGACTTTTTAAATTACTGCCCACCACTGTAAATCGCTTTGGAGAGACAGATAGTTCTACATCATAATACTCATTTTCTGAATTAAAACCTAGCCCTAAAAGAGAGATTGTGGGTATATCATCAAAGCGATAATACAAGGGAGTTGTAACGGTAGCTTTAGGGTTAGAGACTGAAATAGGATGAGCCACCAGTAGCAGATCTACTTTTATAGCCGGATTAGAAAATGTGGTGTTTCCAACTATGGTTACTATACCACCAGTGCCTGGCAAGGTAGTATAATCGCTTAAACCTTCTACTGTTGAAAACTTTACAAATTCGCTATCATAATCTTTGATCGGGTAGATATTGCCTAAAATATCAAAACCTGCATAAACTTTAATAGGCTCATAAATATTAATTCCTGCTACTGAAACCAAAATATTACCGCTAGTTTGATTAAAATAGTTTATAGTCAAGGGGTTACTAGAAGCGTTTTGCGATTGCAGTTGTATATTTTGCCCGGCAAGAGTACTTTTTACTGCCATTCGAGGAAAATAATCGTTGTAAACCCCAAATTGGTTAAACATAAAAGCGATACTTTTTTCTGCTCCGGAAACAAAATCGTATGAGCCTTGAGGCAATGCTATGTAAATAGGCAAAACAAAAGTAGCTGGCACTACTATCTCGGTGGTAAATTGATCCAAACCGGCACCAGACAAGGTACTTAATTTAAAATCGCCTCCGTTAATAAGCACATTTCTGCTTTCTACATTCGTACCTACTGTAGTGATAGTAAATGAAGCAGTGGTAAAAGTTCCATTTGCGTTTGTAATAGGATTTTCATTCAAGGCATATTGTACACGATAGCCATTTACATCTGTTGAATTTACTTTGGCAGCTCCTGAATTTACAATGATACCATTTGCAAAAACTTTACCCGTTAGTCCATTGAAAGTACCTGATATTGTACCATTTGTAACCATTATAGAAGCCGAAAGAATAGAGGCAGACGGAGTACTACCCATTAGTTTTAGATAAAATACGCCCACTGATGTATTTACTTCCAATGGTATATTTCCGGCTTGAAAACCAGTATTTTCATTTAATGAAATGCCAAATTCAGAGGCATGTGTACCCGTGAGAAGAACTGAACTGGTAGAACTCATAAAATTTGTACCGCCAATACTCAACCGAGCCACCTCAGAAGCTAAAGGAAGAAGCCTTTCTATATATACACTTTGTCCTGCAAGATTAATAGTTCTTTGAACTAAAGGTGATTGAGGTATGGGATCACTATATTTCCCTACTCCATTTGCACTGTTTACCACACTGTTTGAACCATTTATAAGCTGTAGTGATAGATTTAAAACTCCGGTAGCTGTTGTATTGGCTTTTAAACGATAATAAAAATAAGTTGTACTTTCTCCCGAAATTGTAAGTGTATTTACAATGGTATTTTTATCAAGCGATAATTCTACCAGACCATAATACTCGCTAATCGTAAAGTTTTGTATGTTGCTACCACTATACAAAAATTTTTTCCAAACAGAGGGCAATCCTGCGCCCTGTACTTCTAGATTTTCAAGTGCTTGACAGCCCTTATCGTTTTCAAATTTATAATTTACAACACCGGATGAAACTGGAATCAACATTTGCTCCTTGACTGAGCCAAATACAAGTACTGTAGCAAATAAAGTAATCAGGAAAATTTTGTTCATAATTTTAGGAATAAGTTTTACTAGAAACCGCCAAAACTATGCCTTAATGTAGTATTGTTTTTAAGTGGACTAACCAATGGCTGATTTTAACTAACAAAGCGTTGTTCATAGAAAATAAATAGCCTTATCTTTGGTATAAAATATTTCAAAATGAATGTAATCATCGTAGACGATGAGGAGCGTTCTCGCAACGCACTAAGTATATTAATATCAAGCCATTGTCCTCTTTTAAAAATAGTAGCCACTGCAGCCAATGTGCCCGATGCTGTAAAGGCAATAAATAAATTCAAGCCCGAAATCGTATTTTCTGACATAGAAATGCCCAATTACAGCGGGCTTGAACTACCCGATTTTTTTGAAAAAACCGATTTTGAGATAATTTTTACTACTGCCTACTCCGAATATGCCGTAAAAGCCTTTGAGCTGTCGGCTGTGGGTTATCTGATGAAGCCTGTGAATCCGCTGCAACTCACCAATGCGGTGGAGCGTGCCATAAAAATGAGAGGACAATCGCAAACCCACGAGCGTTTGCAAACTTTAAAATCAAACTTTGGCGACAAAGGTATAACCAAACTAGCTCTTTCGCAGTCGGAAGGCATTACTTTTGTGAACACAAGCGATATAGTGTACCTAAAGGCTGATGGCTATTGCACCAAATTTTACCTCAACTCAGGCAAAGAAATATTGGTGACAAAAAATCTGAAGGAATTTGAAACCAACCTCAACAATGTAGGAACATTTTTTCGCACACACCGCTCGTTCATTATCAACTTGAACTACATTTCAGGCTATCAAAAATCGGAAGGAGGCATCATTGCCTTGACCAATGGCCACAGTGTAGACCTTTCAAGAGAGCGCAAGGTGGAGTTTGAGAAAATAATTGCCTCAAATTAGGTGCTATCCAAAAATGGATTCAAATTTTGACAGAAATCTACTTTAATATTTATTCTCTGTGAATAACACAATGTTATTAAATATCTACCTTGTTTTGACTAACTTCGTAAAATATTGAAAAAATGGCCTTTGAATAAAAATATCGTTTTTTGTAAAGAAAAACTAAAATGAAACAAGTAGTAATAAACATCCCCGACAACGAATATCCTTTTTTTATGAAAGTGATAGAGAACTTTCATTTTGTAAAAGTGGAGAAAAAGGAAGAAGGGAACACCAAAGAAGAAATTTTAGAAGGTATAAAAGAAGGTTTGGAGCAGGTGAAACTCTACAAACAGGGTAAAATTAAACTCAAATCTGCCAAAGATCTTCTCGATGAGTTATGATGTAAAAACCACTCCTCGTTTCGACAAAGAACTTAAACGGCTAGTAAAGAAATATCCCTCTCTTAAAAATGAATTCGCAGCCTTGGTAAATGTTTTGGCTGAAAAACCCATTCAAGGTATAGACTTAGGAAGTAATGCTTATAAAATTCGGCTCTCTATCGCCTCCAAGAATAAAGGCAAAAGTGGTGGTGCAAGAGTAATTTCAGTCGTTATTCATACCGATAATGAAGTAGTTCTTGTTTCTATCTTCGATAAGTCAGAAAAGGAAAATATTCCCGATGCTGAACTAAAACAATTAATTAAATCAGCTACACTATAAAATAATTGCCACAAATTAGGTGCTATCCAAAAAATGGCTTCAAATTTGCAAAATTAGATTGTTTTCTGTTTAAGAATTTGCCCATGAAGCATACACTAGCGCAGTGTAAAAGAATATTATTGGCATCAATTATCACCTTTTTGACTGTCCCCGGTTTTTCAGGTCAGATACTTGACAGCCTACGCTCCATCCATAAGAATGTAGATAGACTGGGCAATACTGAAAAAGCCAATCTTTTAAATGAATTGGCTGAAAATACATTTTTTATTCATGGAGATTCTGCCTTGAAATATGCCGGACAGGCCTTGAAATATGCTAAAAAAGAGAATTATATAGAAGGAATCGCCAAAAGCTACCGACTCATCGGCATCGGCTATTATCTGTTGGCCAATGACGACTCTACCAAGCATTATTTCTACCAAGCACTCTCATATTCCGCAAAAAATCAAGTATACGAAACCCAAGCTGATATGCTGCTAGTGATAGCCGAAGCCATGCAGTATGAAGACAAATACGATTCTGCTCGTATTTTTCTCGATTCGGCTCGTGCCATCATCAAAAAGTACAACATCACCAAGCCCTACACCAATATCTATGCCGATGTGGTAGATGCACAATATTATCTAAATTTCAGCCTAAGCAAATCGCTCGAATACAGTTTGGCTGCCTATACCAAATCTTTGAAATACAACGACAAGAAAAAGCAAGAAGAAAGCTTAAGCAGTATAGCCAATACTTTTGCCATGATGGGCGATGTAAAAAAAGCAAAAGCCTATTGCTTTTTGGAATTGAACATGGCCATAGAAGCCGAAATTCATACAGGGATGATGAATGCCTGCAATCGTTTGATAAAAATTTACTACAATGAATCTAAATACGACTCCTGTATCTATTTTGGAAACATGGCCTTGAAAAAAGCCAAAGAGACCAACAATCTGGAGTTTGAATCTATCACCAAGGCAAGGCTGGTTCCTATTCATATTGCCAATAAAGATTTCAAGAAAGCTTCTTTACTGTTAAACGAGATTTATCAATACCAAAAAGGGAGAAATCAAATCAACGAATTGGTGCAGCTCCACCACCTGTTTGCCACCTATTATTTAGCTAAAAACGAGTTGGATTCGGCCTTAAAAAGCGGCCAAATAGCACTCAATTACTCGGAAAAAGCGAAAGATTTAGGTTTTATTTATAATCAGTATTATTTGCTTCATAAAATTTACAGGAAGAAGAAAGATTTTTCAAAGGCACTTCTGTACTTAGAAAAATATTATGATTTGAAAGACAGCTTAAAGAATATAGAATCAATAAAGAATGTCAATCTCCTTAACACCCAATATGAAACCACGCTGAAAGAGCAAAAAATAAAGGAATTGGAGCAAGAGAAGAAGCTTGAAGAGCTGGCTCTGGCCAGAAGAAACTATCAAATAGTGGCCGTAATCATAGCTTTTGTGTTGATAGCCGTGGTGTTCTTCTTAGTATTTCTGCGCTACAAAGCCAATAAAAAGAAACAACTTTTAGAAGCGGAACTAAAAACGAAAGAAACACAAATAGCCAATGCTTCCGCTGAACTAAAGGCTATAAAAGCACAAATGAATCCACACTTTATGTTCAACGCATTGGATTCGATCCAAGAGCTCATCCTCACCGACAACAAACCTTTAGCTTTGGAGCAAGTGAGCCGCTTTGCCAAATTGTCGAGAGACATTCTCAGGGCCTCTACCCAACAAGGAATAGACATAGAAGACGAAGCTGCTTTTTTAAGGGAATACCTAGAATTGGAAAAGCTTCGATTCAGCAACGATTTCAGCTATGAAATAAATATTCCTGAAGATATTTTGAATTCCGACATCAGTCTGCCGCCCATGTTGATACAGCCCTATGTAGAAAATGCTTTAAAACATGGATTGCTACACAAAATAGGAGAAAAAATATTGAAAATAAATTTTGAGCTAGATAAGCAAGGCAAGAAACTGATCATAACGGTGACGGACAATGGCATAGGGCTCAAAAACTCAAAAGAAAGAAATAAAAACCGCAAAAACCACCAATCTTTTGCCACCAATGCCAACCATAGAAGGGTAGATTTGCTCAATGAACAGGCAGGTTTTGAAAAATACAGTGTTACAATAAACGACATTCTAAATGAGCATGATGAGAGCGTGGGCTGTGAGGTGAAGGTTTCCTGTCACACATAAAATCTACCAACTATTTTTGACCACATTACCCGATTAAAAATAAAGAACAGCAAGAATATTTTTATTGTGGGATTAATATCCCTTTTTATCTGTCGTTCGACATGCCCTGCGGAACATGTCAAACAGCAAGGGTAAAATTAAGCAGAAAATAGGTCACAAGCTATAATTTAGTGTTTTTGACAATCTTATATGTGAGTATGGCTAATTATTCTTTTATAAGCTTTTTATATATGATTTTATTATTTGTGGTCGTTTTTAGCATGTACATTCCTTTTATTAAATCTTCTAAATTGAGATCAAAGGTAAACTTGTGATCTGCAAATACTTCTGTCAATAGTTTACCTGAAAGATTGTAAACACTGATCATTTCAATTGGTGATCTTGAAGAAATTGACACAGACTTTTCTGCAGGATTGGGATATAATTGCAATTCATTACCTTCAAGTTCATCAACTACACCAGTTACTGTATTTACTACAGGTGCGGAGGTAACCTTTACATTCACGGTGTAAAATACAGAGGTGTCACCCGTGTACACTTCGTAAACTACCGGATTTTGGTAATTTGTGAAAGTAGTCTCGTTTATCAGCTCAGTGCTGCCAATTTTAATTTTGGCTATTGGGGGAGAAACTGTAAATGATGATAGCAGTGAGGTGACATCAGTACCAAAGGGCAATAGCAAAGAGATGTTACTTCCCGAAATGGTAGTAGCGTTATAATTATTGTTGGTTCCCAAATAGAGCGATGTCATTAAAGGAATTTGTTTTTTACCTCCAACTATCACCAATGAATAGTCTTCAGCTTCACCATAAATATATGAGCTGCATGGTAATACGCCCTCTCCTTCATTTACATTTTTTGAACGGATGCGAAGTCGGGTAGTGCCATTGAATGCACCGGATGGTACTGTGACTGTAAATGTTTTGGAAGTAATGGTAGAGTTTTCAAATATCACCTTTTCATTAGAATCGGAAAAATTACCGTCTTGATTCCAATCGACCCAGGCAGATATATATTGTTGATATGTAAGAGAGGCGGTAGTTAATGAAATGCGGAGTAAAAATGTATTGCCTGCTGCAACAGTGGCTGCTGTGGCAGCAAAATTGCCATAGCTAAGGGCGGAATTTCCCGAATTAATATTTTCAAACTTTGTAACCCCGCTAACTGTAACCGCATTGATATTGAGTCCCACTATAGAGTTGGAATAAGTTGGTGTACAATAGCTTATTGGGATAAATATTTTGGTATTTGCAGAACTTAGATTGGAGTTAGCTGGTCTTATCCTGTAATAGTAGGTTTTAAATGCCTCTACATCTGAATCTGTATACGTAGTAGCATTTTCGTTTACCGCCCCTATTGAGTAAAAGTCCTTGGATGGGTGTTCTGAACGTTCTATAAAGTACCCCAGTTCTTGCGAGGCGTTATCCGTCCAGTTCAGTTCTACTTTGTTGCCAATAAAGGAAGCCTCCACATTGGTAGGTATGGCCGATAGAGCAGGGTTGCAAGTCAGGTTGGTTCTGTCTGGATTAGTTTCGGCAACTGATCTCATTCGATCATATTGCCCACTGGTAAATACCTGCGTGGGGCTACAATCAGCACTGTAGTACGACATGATGTTATTAATTGCAGGAGCATACATATCGCCATTAAGATCGATCCCGCTAAAAGTGCCTGTAGCTGTAAATACACAGCCAAGCACTGTACCTTGGGGATAAGGGTCAGCAGGTGTATCGCACAATAAATCGCCTTTGGTAGTACAATTGGCAGCCGAGCCACGTGTCACTAGCTCTCTCTCCGCTATATTAGCATTCGTACTATTTTCAAAAGTATGGTACAATCCGAAAAAATGACCCATTTCGTGTGCAATAATACTGTTGCTAGTCAGAAAACTATTCGCTATGAATACCCTACTAGTCACCGTAGAAAGTACATTAGGAAAATAAGCGTAGCCACCAAACATAGTTCCGTTTTTCATAATTGTATTTACAAAATACATGTTTATTGCCCCTTTCACTTGTGAAGTTGCTGCTAATTGCTCTTCTTTAGTTCTATCAAACTCAGCCAAAGAAGCATTGGTTATTTCATTGAAATCTCCACAAAGATAGAATTGGATATGTATACTTTGAAAGTACTTGTTTAAGCCTGCGATACCATTTAATATATTCAGCTTAGTAGATGAGGCAATGCCTAGAGTAGTGGTTACTACATGTACTTTTATCGGGAAATACAATGGGGTATATTCATTGCTTAGCCTCGCGCGTGAATGTAAAGATTTTTCAACTACTAATTTATCTGATTCATTTATTTGAAATCCACACATAGTTTGGGCATGTGCAGTAGTTGCAAAAAAGAGCCAAAAAGCTACAAATGTGGTTTGAAATGTGTAAAAAAATACTTTCATGAAACTAGAATTTGTAATGGTTTTATATACAAATGTATGATATAAATTAGAAAGTTATATCATACCAATCTTGTGGTTCGTGAGACACGAACCAAGGGATTGGGCTGTGAGGTGAAGGTTTCCTGTCACACATAAAATCTACCAACTATTTTTGACCGCATTACCCATAAAAATGGGCTGCCTTACTCAGACAGCCCATAATTAATAAAAGCGATATGTTGTTAATAGTCTATTTCCTATATTGCTTCAAAGAGTTCACCAAACCGGGGTTTAATTTTTCTACATCAACGCCTCTGTTTTTAAGCATATCGATGTACTCAATGGCTTTGGCGTATTGACCAACGTAATAATATAATACAGCCAAGTTTACATAAGTGTCGTTGTAGCTTGGATTTACTCTTATCACATCCAGCCAGTAGCGCTCGGCATCGGCAGGGCGGCCTTTTTGGTATGACAACACACCAAGTCCAAACTTCGCTTGCCAAAAATTAGGGTCACGGGTGATGGCCTTTAGATACATTTTTTCTGCGTTGTCCAAATCGCGCTTTTTCTCATAAATACGCGCCATGTCGGTGAGGAACACAGGTTGCAAAGAGTCTACTTTGAGTGTCCTTTTGTAGCAACGTTCTGCACTTTCCAAGTCACCTTTGGCTTCATAGGCTTTGCCTAAATCGCTTACAGTATTTACCTCTTGCACATTGAGATCGACAGCTTTCATAAAGTTTACTTCGGCTTGTGCCAAGTCACCATTATCGTAATACACTTTACCCATTCCTCTGTACACTTGCGAAGACATAGGCGCACCTTCTATCGCCTTCTTCCAAAATGCTTCGGCATTTTTAAAGTTTTGGGCATGGACGAGGGTGTAAACAATGTATATTCCCACCCAAGCATAGCCTGCGTATTGAAATATTTTACGGAAACGCTCTCGTCCATCCACAGCAAAAAAACATCTGATGAGCTCATTTCCCAACACCACAAAAGTGATGGCCGGAGTGTGGAAGCGGTGCTCTAAATAGTCGTAACGACCAAAGTCTGCGAAGATAAATATCGTAGCCGGACCAAAGAAAAGCAACAGCCACACCAACCAAAACACGATGAGATTTAAATTGCGTTTTTTGGCCAAGAAAAATAATACTATCCAAGTGGCTATGAGTATACAGCCCGTCACCGTAGAGAAAGTATTGAACTTAGGGAAGTTCTGTAAGTTCATTGGCAACGTAAATTTACCAATGTATTCAGGCCAATCGGGAAGGTTTTTAATCCACGAATCGCCATATATAATAGAAGTAAAGCGAGTTCCGTTTTTATTGGCCAGTTCCAAAGCTTCTGCACGAATGGCATACCATACCAAGCCTATTATACCCCAACCTGTACCCGTAATCATTATCTTCTGTATATTTTCTTTCCAGTTGGTAAGTAATAGAATATAAGCTATACAAATAAAAGGGAACATAGCGGAGGTTTCTTTGGTGTAAAGAGCCACAGTAAATAAAAACCAATGCCCCAAAATGTTCAAGAAACCGCCTTTTTCCATAAAGCTGATTAGGAAATTGAATGAACCTAAAGCCAACATAGTTATCATTGGGTCATTTCGACCGGGAACCCATGCCACAGCCATACACCACATAGGGTGAGCCGTGTAAATAAGCGTGGTGATGAGAGCAAACATCGAATCAAATTTCAGCTTGATGAGCATTCTGTAAAGTGCCCAGCAACCTACCAAGTGATAAATAATGTTGGTAACATGGTAAAACCAAGGGTCAGTTTTTGAAATTTGAAAGTCGAATATCATCGAACCGAAAAGTATGGGACGATAGTAGTCCAAAACACCCGATTCTTTGAATCCACGCCAAAAATTGCGCATGTCTGCAAAATATTGTTGATATACAACCAAGAAAAAACTATCGTCCAGTCCCGAAAATTGATACCTGATTGAGTCGGCATAACAAGCGATAGTAACGCCTAAAATCCACAAATATGGAGCTAGGGTTTTCAACAAAGGCTGGTCTTGCTTGATAGAGGTAGCTACAGGAGCTTTTTTTGAAGTAGATGCTGTTTGTTTTGGTGCAGAGGCTGAGTTCTGCTTTTTGTTTTGGCTCATTTTTTTGAGTTAACTATTATAAAAATGTATGTATTTTCAATTAAAGTTTTCGTCATGAGCTACAAAACTAAGAAAAAATATAAAATTTCTATTTTTAGTGATTTATTATTTATAATGCAGCTACACAAAGAATAAAATATTTGCATGATTGTCGCCAAACACTTTGGGTTGATAATTTATAAAATTACATAGATATTTTCATCATTAGATATTTTTACATTTACTTTGGATGGTTGGAAGTACAATTGGCAAGCACTGTCAAGTGTAAAACGTTAAAAGTTCAAAATATTGGGCAATGGTATCAATATTTTAGAAAGTATTTAGTAAAAAACAATGAAGATATTATTAACCGGAGGTGCAGGATACATAGGCTCAGCAGTGGCCGAAGCTCTTAGTTTTATTGAAGAAATAGAAAAAATATCTATTTATGACAACTTGAGTGCCAAAAAATATGGTCTTTTCCAATCCAAAAAGCTTCAAAAACTCAGTTTTGTCGAGGGTGATATTTTAGATTCCAGAAAACTCAAAAAGGAGATAAAATCGGCCGATGTGGTTTTTCACCTGGCGGGAATAAGTGCGGCCGACAGCCACACACTGGAGCAAATAAACCATTGGGGCACATCAGAGGTACTTAATGCCATAGAAGAAAGCGATGTGCAAAAATTGATTTACCTAAGTTCTACACACGTTTATGGAATAGGCAAAGGATTGAATGCCGATTCAGACATATCTCCACTGACAGACTATGCACACTCTGTGACGCGAGCAGAAAATCAAATAAAACGCCTATGGGATAAAAAACATTGCTTCATAGTTCGTTCTGCTGATGTGTTTGGGTTTTCTTCCGGCATTCGCTACAACAAATGGCTTAACAAATCGATATTTCAAGCCCAATTCAAAGGACGAATACAGATAGAAGGGAATGGACGAAACGAAAAGAGCTTTGTATACATCAATCAGCTCGTGGAGGCCTTATGTTCGCTTTTAAAACACAACGGACCATCAGAAATCTACACATTGACAGAGCACAACATGCAAGTGCTTGATGTGGTGGAGGCGCTGCAAGAAGTATATCCCGGTTTAGAGTTTATTTTTGTAAATCCTCATTTGCAAAATCCCGACTCATCGGTAAAAAGTTCAGAAAATATCAATAGCTTAGCCATGATGAAACCAATCAGTTTGGTTGATGAGCTTCATGAATTCAAATCACATTTCAGTTTTTGATGTTGAAAAGAGCAATTTATTGCATTTTTTTAAAGACAATAGGTTTAGTAGCCATGCTTTGTTTATTTTCTAATAAACAGGCAAAAGCTTCTGATCCTCAATTTACACAATTTTATGCAGCTCCACTGTATCTCAATCCTGCTTTTGCAGGAGCTATAGACTGTTGGAGAGCTGGAGTGAACTATCGTAATCAATGGTTTTTGGGAAACCAGCCCTACACTACCTACAAGGCATTTGTAGATCACAACTTGGCTGCCACCACCCGATTCAGAGGCGGTGCGGGAATGTATGTGTTTAGAGATAATCCGGGAGCGGGAAACTATACAACTTACGAAATCGCTCCTATGGTATCGTACTATTTGCCTTTAAGTCAAAAACATAGCCTTCGCTTTGGTTTACAACCATCTTATCATTTGAAATATGCCAATTTTGGAAATTTTGTGTATGGCGATCAAATAGACAACGTCACAGGCAACATTGGCGCTACCTCAGATGGGCAACAGCTAGCCGGCTCTAGGAATATTTTTGACTTGTCTACCGGAGTTTTGCTTTACAACAAAAACTATTGGGTGGGTTTTGCGGCACACCATCTTCTGAACAATCCATTGCTTGTAGACCCCAAAACAAGTGTTTTACCCATGAAGCTATCGCTACATGCAGGATACAAATTTTATTTGGGCGATGACGAAACCAGCATTACTCCGGCCGTGAACGTAAGAAGTCAGTGGGCCAATTTACAAGCCGATATGGGTCTTTACTATGAAAAAAGAGCTTTGATTTTGGGTGCTTGGTATAGAGGTTTACCATTTTTGGGAGGTGCAGGCTTTAATACCGATATGGTAGCAGCCTTGGTGGGGCTCAGGGTCAATCCTTTTAAAATTGGCTATAGCTACGATTTGTCACTTTCTAAAATGTCGTACACATGGGGTACACATGAGCTCTCAATCATTTACGAATTTTGTTTTTATTATCGCAAACGTCCTCGTCCACCTATGAACGTACGGATGCTGCCTTGCCCATAGCCTAAAAAATACAACAAACTCCACAAAACCTTTTATTAAACACTAAAATGAAGCGTAGAATTGTATTGTCATTGATAGCCACCCTTATATATGGCTACGCACACACACAGACTTTTGTAAAAAGCGGTTCAAAAAAAGATTATGTAGTAACGATTTCTACCAAATTGGGGAATATAGACCTTATTCTCTATGACGAAACGCCACTGCATAAAGAGAATTTTTTAAAGTTGGTAAATGAAAAATTTTACGACAGCACCACATTTCACCGCATCATCAAAGGATTTATGATACAAGGAGGTGACCCCAATTCAAAAGATAAAGACCCCGGAAATGATGGTATGGGAGGGCCGGGATATACAGTTCCGGCTGAATTTAATCCCAAATTTACACACAACCAAGGTGCACTTGCCGCAGCCCGAATGGGCGATGGGGTAAATCCACAAAAAGCATCGAACGGTTCTCAGTTCTACATAGTAGAAAACAAGCAAGGAACACATTTTTTAGATAATAACTATACAGTGTTTGGGCAGGTATTGAAGGGGATAGAGGTGGTGGAAAATATAGCACAACAGGCAAAAGACGCTCGCGACCGCCCCACAGAGTCAATAGTGATGACCGTTACCATGAAAAAGCTTAAAAAGAAAAAAATAGCCAAAATGTATGGCTATAAATATTGATATTTTTTGACTTTTCCTATATGTTTTATACTGTATATGAAGGATATTCTTTGCATTTAAAAGAATATTCTTCATATTTAGTAAAGTAAATAATATTCAATAATCGATTTGGCTCAAGTACAAACAGAAAATGATTTTTTGACTTTTGAAAGAAAGAGCGAAGATAAGCATGAGCTTATTTTTAATCCTAAAAATCTCAATAGGTTTTCACATTCTGCCAACAGAAATTGGATGAAT
>ERZ1066134.283-NODE-283-length-35960-cov-37.436235_pt1 | contig 35960 bp, 32 predicted proteins | sample MGYA00382781_ERZ1066134 | MGnify/ENA primary metagenome ERZ1066134 (study PRJEB33369, sample SAMEA5778364) | biofilm metagenome | biome: Industrial cooling water; feature: Water cooling tower basin; material: Biofilm | place: United Arab Emirates | collected... | reverse complement strand
GTAGTCTCCCCAGGGGGATCACCGGCCTACCACTTGTCCCATGTAGTCTCCCCAGGGGGATCACCGGCCTACCACTTGTCCCATGTAGTCTCCCCAGGGGGATCACCGGCCTACCACTTGTCCCATGTAGTCTCCCCAGAGGGCCGCGGCCAGTCCACTACTGCCAGTGGTTGGGGCATTATTATCATTACCAAGCCAAACACCAGTGAGCAAACTTCTGGAGGGAATATAACCAATAAACCAGAGGTCACGGGCATCATCCGTAGTTCCGGTTTTACCTGCTTCCCCCAGACCCAGGGCGGCGGCCCGACCCGTACCGGAGCTCACTACCCCCTTTAACAGGCTGGTCATGGTTTGAGCGACCTGAGGGGTGAGGATGCGGGTGGTTTCTTGCACAGCCTGCGTACGATCGTAGATCACCCGACAGGTTTGAATTTGCTGTGGCTTGGTACAATCTCCGGCATCGAGGATTTTTCTGATCGCCAGAGAGGGGGTTCTTACCCCACCATTCGCGATCACAGCAAAGGCCCGGCTCATCTCCAGCAAGGTGGCTTCACTCTGGCCCAGCACTAAACCGGGAACAGGCTTGAGGGGAGAGTTAATCCCCATGCGGCGGGCCAGTTGCACCACACGTTCCAGTCCCACATCCTGAGCGACTCGCAGTGCGATCGGGTTTTCGGACAGCGCCACACCTCCTGTTGCAATATCGGAAGCACCACCCCCTTGACGACAACCAGCATAGTTCTGTCCCATCCAGGTGAGGGGAGCACAGGAGTAAGTCTGGTAGGGCGAGATTCCCTGGGCGATCGCTGCGGTATAGACAAAAACTTTAAAGGTTGAACCCGGTTGCCGCATGGCTTGAACGGCCCGATTAAATTGGCTCTGGTTATAGTCCGTCCCCCCGGCCAGCGCGAGAATTTCTCCAGCTTTGAAGTCTAGGGTAACAACGGCTCCCTGGGAAAACCTGTGGGCTGAACCATCCTGAGCCACCGATCGACGCAGGGACGCCTCAGCTTCCGACTGCATTTTGAGATTCAACCCGGTTTCAACAATAAAATTGCCTTCCCGGGCCAGATCCTTTCCCAGCAGAGACTCCAGTTCATCAAAAACGTAACTGTAGTAGTAGGGGGCCCGAATACTTTGCAACCTTTCCTTGGCCTTGGGACTGATCACAATTCGGGTACGCCGGCCCCGCTCAGCTTCATCGGGGGTAATCATGCCCTGTTCGGCCATGCGGGTGAGCACACGATTGCGGTAAGCCAGAGCCAGATTATAATTTTTGACCGGGTTAAAAGTATTGGGAGCAGGTAGAATGCCCACCAGGGTTGCCGCCTCTGCCAGGGTTAAATCCTTAGCTGATTTATCAAAATAAAAATGGGCTGCATCTTCAAACCCACTGTTCCCCACCCCCAGGTAAACCCGGTTCAGGTAGGTGAGCAGGATAAAGTCTTTGCTGTAGTAGGTTTCCAACTTCAGGGCCACGATCGCTTCTCGCAGCTTACGCCCCAGATTATCTTCTGTGCCAACGTAATTGCGGTAAAGGCTGCGGGCCACCTGCTGGGTGAGGGTACTGGCCCCCTCTCGAATGCCACCGCCAGAAAAGTTTACGGTTAAGGCCCGGACAATACCGATCGGGTCTACCCCTGGATGCCAGTAGAAGCGGCTATCTTCAGAGGCAATTAAAGCTTTCTGCAGGTAAGGAGAAAAATCATCCAACTGGGTTAACTCCCCATGGATCTGACTGGCGCGATCAGCGAGGGGAACCCGATCGCGGGACAAGACAATCACTGGACCCTGATCATTGGCCGGTAAGGGCAGCACAGGAATTTTTTGCCACTCCAGCCCAACAGCCGCGCAGAAGGCCCCGATCGCCCCCGCTGTCCCATACAGACCATACCGCCACAGCCGTTCGTACCAGGGGGGAGGATTCATGTACTGCACCCGCACAGCCGCTTCCAGCTCTGGTGGCCCCAGGGTAAGAATATCTTTGTGGTGCAGGGTCAAGGTTTTAAGCCGCCGCCGCCCCCGAAAGATGCCATTGGTGGAGTTCTCATCCTTCAACACAAAGGGATGACCGTATCCCCCCTGCCGTTCCAAAGTGGCGTGGATCTGACTGACGATCGGATTGCGAACCACAATATCGCAGGAGCGGCTACTCCGCCCAATCACGTAGCGATCGCCCAGAAGGGGATAGACCTGGGCCTGTTCCGCCTCACTATCCTGCACCCACAATTCGGGGACACGAACATTGGGTTTCAGGGCCAGGCGGGTAAAATTCACCTGAGCCTGGAGGGTTTGAACTGCCTGGGTAATCGATCCGATAAAGGTGCGGGGAGGGGGAGAGCTGGGGGGTGTCATGTAAGCAACGACAGAAGGACAGGAGCAAGCAAATTGCAGCGAGCAACAACGAAAAAGCTAACAGACCGATAACTATTAACTATATTTAAAACCCTCCCCTCATTGATCCGCAATCTCCGCAGATTCCGACGAGTTTGCTGCAAATTTGCTCCCCAGTTCAACCTCCACTAGAGGGAAATTGGCTAGAACCTGCATAATTCATTGGCGAGTGCCAATTTAAATCTAGATCTACCTTGAAGCTAGTCACAAAGAGTGTGAACCGTGTTAACTTCTATTCCTACTCCTCCAACCCCTCCTGATCCGAGTCTGCGAGGTTACAACTGGCTCAGCAGCGGACTGATCAGTCTAACGGGGCTGACCCTGAGCATGGCCTTGACCCTGGCTCCGGCCCTGGCCAAACCTGATAGTTCTGCGGGCGCTGCTAACCCGAGGGCCAATCCATCTCCAACGGGTGCCAGTCCAATGAAAGTCAGCAGCTTGACAGGGGAAGGCACGATTACTCTACCCGATGGCAGCACCTATAAAGGTGAATTGTTGAATGGCCGGTTTAACGGTCGGGGACAACTCGTCCTGGCGGATGGCAGCAGCTATGAAGGAGATTTTCGCAACGGTCGCTACAACGGCAATGGCACCCTGTTGCTGGCAGATGGCAGCCGCTATGAAGGCCAGTTTCAAGATGGGATTTTTAATGGTGTGGGTACGCTAACCCAGGCGGATGGCAAAAAGTATGAAGGTGAATTTGCCTCCGGTCAATTTAATGGTAAAGGAGTTCTCACCTATCCCGATGGCACCCGGTATGAGGGCCAGTTTTTAGCTGGTCAATTTAACGGTAAGGGGGCACTGACCTATCCCGATCGCACGAGCTATAATGGCGATTTTCGTAACGGCGCATTTGAGGGCATTGGGGTTTTTACCCTACCTGATGGTTCTCGTTTAGTTGGGAGCTGGAGTAACGTCCGCCGTTTATCTCCTTAGTCAGGAGATGACAAGAGGTTCAGATAATGCCGAATTAAACCGATCGTGACGGCGGGTAATTCTAATTGCGGGGTTAACCCAACCTCATCCATTTGCTGGAAAACTTTTACCGCCCTGGGATTGAGTCCGGCCAAGCGCTGACCCAGTTCTGGGCTGGTAAACTGAGATTTTCTACCCCACAAAATTGCCGTTGGTGTGGTCAATTGGGCCATGTAAGCTGATAGATCGAAACAGAGATCTCCCCGCACAAAGGAGAGGGCTGCATATTCCGCATTTGGTTGCTGGGCAGACAGCAGGTAGGCTTTGACCATTTCTGCACTGACCCGATCGGCGTGGGCAAACTGGCGTTGTTCCATAAAGTTGCGAATCCCTGCTTCGGTCGCTACCCCAAAACTGTAGAGCAACCGATCGAGGACTGGGGTGCTGACCAGTTGGGCAAAGAAACTGCGAGTATAGTCCTCACCAAAATCAGACAGTCCCGCAGGGGTGGTCAGAATCAACGCCTTGAACAACTCAGGTCGGAGGATGGCCGCCCGAATCGTAAAGGCAGCCGTAAGGGAAGAAGCCAGGACTACCGGAGGTGCTAAACAGGTTTGCTCAATAAATTCCAGAATTGTATTGAGATAGTCTTCAATTTGATAATTGCGGGCCGGATGTTCCGATCGTCCCCAACCGAGTAAATCCGGAGCTAGAATCCGATATTCAGCCGCAAAAGCTGGATAAACCTGGGACCATTCATAGGCAGAAGATCCCCCCCCGAAACCATGCAGGAAAACCAGCGTGGGATCAGAGCTTAGACTAGCACTCGTCTCATTCCCTAACACTAGGTCCCGGTCGGCAACAGCGTTGGATGACTTTGAAGTTAACCAGGTCTGAGGAGAGGCCGTGTAGTAAACCATTCGGCCCAGACGGGTGACCAGGGAAGCTTGCGTAAATCCGGGGGGTGTAAACATAGCGATTGATCTAACCACTTCACCCCTAGCATGACGGAAGCTGGCCCAAAATACCTCTATCACCGAATACAAGTTGGGGGAAGAAAAGCTGATTCAGCCCAGCCAGATGATCCTTGGGGAGGTTGCCACAAAAACAGCACTATCTCCAATCAATCGTCCTACAACTGCATGCATTACAGCGCCAATCTAAGTTCTGGCAAAGCTTTATACAGTTTTAAGAAACATATTTAATTCAGCCATCCCTGCTAATTCAGGGTTTTAATTTATAGTTGTATCAACCTCTTCTCTAGCCACCCTGAGGGAGCAACCTGAGGATCATACCCAGAGTGGAGCAGTGGAGAGAGGTCATCTGTCCTTCATCTGTCTTGGTTGGCAACCCCCTGTGTTCTGATGAGCAGCGTTCCTGGACTAAATGGTTCCACTCCGGCTTACCCAGGTTTGCGGATTTTGTTGATCGCAGATCCAACGCTGGCAGTCCTGTTACAACCCTTATTGGCCCAATCCCTCCTGGAACCGGTTCAGATTGTTCCTATCCATCACCCGGAGGCGGCCCTGGTCCAGTTGCAGCAGGCAGATAGGAGCGAACTGATCCTGCTGGATCTGGCTCTGAGTGAGAATCTAAACTTTCTGGCAACGCTGCACCAGCACGCTCCCCATCTGCCCATTCTGGTCCTATTGGAAGAAAGCCAAACAGGGATTGCCGAGCAAACGCTCTCTGCCGGGGCAACGGACTATCTGTTCAAATCAGAACTGACCCCCTCTCTGCTGCGTCGATCGCTACGCTACGTCCTGCATGGCAACGCATTCCAGCAAGTGGAGGCAAACTTGCGCCAGAGTGAGGCCCGTTTTTTTGCCGCCGCTGAGGCCAGCCTGGATGCCCTGTTCATTTTGCAAAGCTACCGCCACCCGGAGCAGCACCAGATTATCGATTTTGTCTGCACTGACGTTAATTCACGGGGGGAAAAATTGTTGGGTAAACCCCGGCAGGCAATTCTGGGGCGGTTTTTGAGTGAGCTGCTGCCTATAGACTCCAGCAAACCGTTAATTCAGAAGTATACCCTGGTGGTGGAAACAGGACAGGTGCTGGAAGAAGAGTTACAGGTTAACATCACGACCTTGCCAATCACCTGGCTGCACCATCAAATTGTTCCCCTCGGCGATGGGATTGCGATTACGGCCCGAGATATCAGTGAACGCAAACAGAAGGAGGCAGAACTCCACCGCCAGGCTTTTTACGATCCCCTGACGGAACTTCCCAACCGCACCTATTTCATGAATCGGCTCACCAAAGTGCTGGAGCGGGCAGGACGGCGGCAGGATTTTCACTACGCGGTTTTTTTCCTCGATCTCGATCGGTTCAAAGTAGTGAATGATAGTCTGGGCCATTTGCTTGGGGATGAGTTTCTCAAGGCCATTGCCCGCCGCCTCAGTAGTTGCCTGCGGGAGGAAGATACGGTAGCCCGCTTAGGCGGAGATGAATTTGCCATTCTCCTGGAAGAACTGAGTAACCCTGACATTGTTCACCGCATTGCTGAACGGTTACAACGGGTGCTCTCTGCCCCCTTCACCCTGAAACAGCACGAACTCTTTACCACCGCCAGTATTGGCATTGCCCTGGGGACCTCCTACTACGAACAACCGGAAGCAGTTCTGAGAGATGCCGATATTGCCATGTATCAGGCTAAAACCCAGGGAAAAGCCCGCCACATTATTTTTGATCAGGCAATGCACACCCGAGCCGTTAAACGCTGGCAACTGGAAAGCGATCTGCGCTGGGCGATCGAACGCCGGGAATTTTGTCTAGTCTATCAACCCATTATTTCGATCCAAACTGAAAGGCTGATTGGCTTTGAGGCCCTGATTCGCTGGCATCATCCCCAACGGGGCTGGATTTCTCCGGCAGACTTCATTGCTGTGGCTGAAGAAACGGGGCTGATCATTCCCCTCGGCCATTGGGTGCTCTGGGAAGGGTGTCGCCAATTACGTCAGTGGCAAAGCCAGTTCAATTTCTCCCCCACGGCTGAGCCTCCCTTGACCGTCAGTGTGAATCTTTCCAGTAAACAGTTCTGCCAGCCCGATTTAATTCATTACATCCAGCAAGTCTTACAGCAAACCGGGATAGAGGGGCCGTGCTTAAAGCTGGAATTAACGGAAAGCATTTTGATGGAAAATTTATCAACCGCTACCTCCCTGCTGGTGCAACTTAAAGAACTGGGGATTCAACTCGCCCTGGATGACTTTGGCACCGGATATTCATCCCTCAGTTATCTGCACCGCTTCCCTCTGGATGTGCTCAAAATCGATCGCTCCTTTATCAACGGCATTGAAGCCGAGACCGAAAATCTGGAAATTGTCCGGACAATTTTGTCCTTAGCCCGCAGCTTGAATCTCCAGGTCGTGGCAGAGGGGGTAGAAACCCAGGCTCAACTGGATCAACTTCAGTCCCTCCAGTGTGGCTATGCCCAGGGTTACCTGATTTCCCGTCCCCTTATCCCTGAGAAGGCTGAACAGTTCTTACAGGAATACTTGCAGAGCAGGGGGAAAGCTCCAAAGAGTTCAGAGCAGGGGCAGGAAGAGGGGTCGGGACAGGAAGAGGAGGCGGGGGCCAACGATTCTCCTTATCCTTCAAGGGTCGCTTAGTCAGGGTAGAGACAGGGGAAATGCTACACCGCCTCAGTTCAAGGGTATCTAAACCTTCCAGCGCGGCATTGCGTACCACCACCGTTCGTTCCTGAGCTACCAGAAGCTGTAAATAGGCTCCTAACCTCTGTTTTTGCAGCGGTTGCAGCGGTTGGGTTTGGGCCAGGTGAACCAACTGATGGATTGCAATTAATCGCCGCAGGGGATCGGATTGAGTCAGTTCTGCCACCCATTGCTCAAACGGGTCAACCGCAGGGGACGGGGATGGACCAATGAACTGTAACAGCAGGAGCAAGAGGGTGAGGGTGCCTAGACCTGGCAGGATCAGACCGATCGCCCAGCCATGACCAGGATTTGTCTGCCAGAGGGCAAAGCCCAGATAGGTGCTGAAACTGACAACGCCACCACAGAGGAGGGCAAGGGTAGGGGGATGGCTGAGGGATTTGTGGCAGAAATAAACAACTTTTCCCCAATCCAGTTTGTTGGGGTGGCGGTGCAGATGATAGACCAGCAGGGCAACGCTTGCTCCACTTCCCAGGGCAACTCCCGTAGACCAGTCCCATTTCAACAGGGCGATCGCCAGAACAGCATACAACCAGCGGCGATGGGCAGGGCGGCGCAGAAAAGCCAGGGGGCGAGGGTGCAGAACTTGATCTTGCCAGCGTTGATCTTGCAGGAGTTGACGGGTGAATTGACCCAGTTGTTTGAGCAGGGGTAATGCCTCTTGCCCTACTAAATCGACGATCAAATTCAAACCTGGCTTGGACAAAACCTTTGACACCGGAGAACCCTCATCGCTGAACAGATCTTATCCCAATCCCTTAGGGCAGCGTAAGTGCAGTTCCAGTTTCCGGTTCAAAGAGATGAATATTAGCGGTTTCTAAGGCCAGCCAGAGCCGATCGCCCCGCTGCACCTGTTTGTCGGCAGCAATGCGGGCATGGAGTAGACGGTTAGATTCGCCATTCTCTCCGACCAGCGCCAGATAAAGATAGGTTTCGTGACCCAGGGCTTCCACCAGTTCCACCTGTACAGGTAAATGGTTGGAATCCGCCGCCGCTAAGCAGAGGTGTTCCGCCCGGATGCCCAGGATCAGGGTTCGCCCAAGGTAGCCCGCCAGCAGGGGTTTCCACGGGGGGGGAACAGGCAGTTGAAACTGGGAATGAATGAATTGGTCGGCTGCCACTTGCACGGTGAGAAAATTCATGGGTGGCGAACCCATAAACTCGGCTACAAACAGGTTGGCGGGGTGACGGTAAAGTTCCAGAGGGGTGGCTACCTGCTGAATTTGTCCGCCATTCATCACGGCAATCCGATCGCCCATCGTCATTGCTTCCGTCTGGTCATGGGTGACATAAATGGTGGTGGTTCCCAGTTGACGCTGTAATCTAACAATTTGAGCGCGGGTTTCCGATCGCAATTTGGCATCCAGATTGGAAAGGGGTTCATCCATCAAAAACACCTGGGGATTCCGAGCCATGGCTCGACCCAGAGCGACCCGTTGCTTTTGACCACCAGAGAGTTGTTTAGGGAGGCGATGCAGCAGGGTTTCGATCTGTAACATGCGGGCAATGGTCTGGACGCGCTGATCGATTGCCCGTTCCCGCTCCGAGGTGTAGCGTAAACTTTTGGGTAACCCACGGGTGAGCGTCACCAGGCCATGCTCCAGGGGTAAGGGTAGATTTAAGCGTCCGGGTTTGGGGGCGGGCAGATCGGTGGCGGTGCGGCGTAAACCAAAGGCGAGGTTATTGTACACACTCATGTGGGGATACAGGGCATAGCTTTGAAACACCATGGCAATGTCCCGTGCTTTGGGCGGCAAATCGTTCACCCGCCGATCGCCCACCCAGATACTGCCCCCGGTCAGGGTTTCCAGTCCAGCAATTAAACGCAACAGCGTACTTTTACCACAACCGGACGGCCCAACCAGCACCATGAATTCCCCATCGGCGATCGTCAGGTTAATCCGCCGTAATACACTCACTGCCCCACTTCCAGCAGTCGGTGCCTCAGGATCTGTAGAGGTCAGCCCCGTGGGAGGTAAACCCGGTTCAGCCTTCCGTTCCCCCTGGCGGGCCGGATAGGTTTTGTAAACATCCTCAAGAACAACCTGTGCCACAATTACCGCCTTACCCTATGCTCCTTCAGCCTATTGTATTGTGATGGGGCTTGAGTTTCAGGTTAGCATTCGATCAAACCAAACCTACTCAAAAATCATACTCGCCAGTAGAAATTGAGCAGGCTTGGGATTGCAGCTTTAGTTTAGAAGCTAATGCAGCGGAAAGAAGAGCAAATCAGGAAAGAAGTAGTTAATGACTGCCCAGGTGGAAAATGCAACGGAAACCGTCACCACTGCCAGGACAGGAGCAAGGGAAAGGTACTGCAAAAAATAACCCAATTGACTATTTTCTTCTGCCGTGATTTGCATTGCACTGGGATTCTGGCGACTCGATCCCGATCGTTTTTGCTCAAGAGTTTGCATAGAAAATGCTCCCAGATTACAGAGACATCGTAGAACTTGAACTAATGACTTAACCTAACGAGATTCTGAGCTTTCAACGTCTAACTGGGAGGAGACCGCTACCTCTCTCCCATAGGTGAAGGATCAAGCTGGCAAAGCAATGATTGATTCCAAGCCATTCCTCCCGTAGACTCAAGACAAAGACTCCAGCCCAGGAATGCTCTTAGGTGGCGGGATGCCAACACAGCGCCTGTGAACCGGCTTGATTTAAAGGTTTCCTGCAGGCTTGCAGAGTAGCGATCGCCTCCATGCAATCTCCTGCCCGGTTTCCCATCATCTCCATGATTTATTATTCGTTGCCCGAATGCTGCACTTGAGCCTCTGCATGATTGTTAAGAATGAGGAATTAACCCTGCCCCGGTGTCTGGCCAGCGTGCGGGACGTGGTGGATGAGATGGTGATCCTGGATACGGGTTCCACCGATCGCACCATTGCACTGGGACGAGAATGGGGAGCGCAGGTTTATCAGACCACCTGGCAGAATGATTTTGCCGCGGCCCGCAATCAGGCTTTGCAGTATGTACAGGGGGAGTGGGTCCTGGTTCTGGATGGCGATGAGGTGCTCTTACCTGAGGTGATTCCCACCCTGAAGCAGCTCATTCAAAGGGACGCTCTGTTAGTTGTAAATTTACTCCGCCAGGAACTGGGAGCCAGCCAAACCCCCTATTCCCTGGTTTCACGGTTGTTTCGCCGGCATCCCGATCTGCACTTCTCCCGTCCCTACCACGAATGGATTGACCCCAGTGTGGAAGACCTGCGTCGGCGTGAACCGGAGTGGCAAATTGGCTTTCTGTCCCAGGTGGCGATCGCCCACACGGGATACCGTTCAAACGTCATTCTGGAAAAAAATAAAATGGAACGGGCCCGGCAGATCATGGCCGCCTATCTGGCTGAACACCCGGAGGATACCTATCTCTGCAGTAAGCTGGGGGGACTGTACCTGCAAATGGGGGAAGTTCAGCGGGGACTGCAATTGTTGCAACAGGGGTTGGCCGCCGACCCAGCAGAAAGTACAGTGCGGTATGAAATTCACTATCATCTGGGGCTGGCCTACACCGAACTGGCCCAACTGACTGTAGCCGCAACCCATTACCAACTTGCTCTAGCTGAACCGCTACCGGACCTGGTTAAATTAGCGGCCTACCTCAACTGGGGCAACTTGCTGAAAGACCAGGGAGATGTACTCGGCGCAGAAACCCAGTATCGTCGGGTGGTGGAATTAGCCCCTGACTTTGCACCGGGTTACTACAATCTAGGCCTGGTGGGCAATGCTAAGAAAGATTATCCTGGGGCGATCGCTGCCTATGAACAGGCCATTCATCTCCAACCCAATTATGCCCATGCCCATCAAAACCTGGGAATTGTCCTACTGAAAATTGGTCGGGTGGCTGACAGTTTGGCAGCATTTCGACGGGCCATCAATTTGCTGGAGGACCAGAATCCCCTGGAGGCAGGCCAGTTGCGACGGGGGTTAGCAGAGTTAGGCTTACCCATTCACTGATAGATTAAATAATTAAGGCTTAAGTTTTGCAGAAATACCGCCATCCTACACTTGACGGCTTCATTCCCGAATTTAATGACTGCAATGCTACCAAACAACCATCAGGGATGAATCGATGCAGCTGCGATAGATAACCGATGGACAGAGTGCCCGCAGAGGGATAACTTAAAACTTACGCAGAAAACTTCATGAGGCTTTTGTAACTTATATTGCATCTTCCTTAGGCTGACCCTGTAATATCTTTAAGTTAGGTAGGCTGTTGAAGAAAAGCTTAAATGCTGCCTATGACTCCAATTCTGATGCGGCGATTCTGGTCTCTGGTAGAGATGACTCAAACCAGTACCTTGTTAAATTTAGATGATACGACACTGACCCAGTGCCTCCTTGGCCAATTTACAGCGCAGCAAGGTTTGGACAGTACCCAGGCCTCCTGGTGGCAAGATTACATCCATTCCCATCTCGCTCTCATCCGCGACCTGGCAGGCGAACGACAGGGGTATCGGCCCACTTTTGCCTGAATGGGTTTTATCAGTTTAATCTTGCATGGGTTTCCTCTAAAGCTTTAGCACGAAGTGGACAGGACGCTACTCCTGCCTTAACAAAGAAAGTAGAGAAAATTTAGCAATGGGAACGCAGCTTCTGGGCATATTGCTCAAACCACCAGTTCCAATACTCAGACTGTTCTGGTTTGGCTAAGTGATTAACATGGCGATCGTAGACTTGAAACCACCAGTCCCAGTAGTCGGTTAGCAAAGGCACACAACCCCGATTGGTCGGACAGATGGCTGCACATTGGGAAAATTCTCTCACCGCTAAAGCGGGGGTCTCCAGAAGGGAAGAAAGATGAATGGATTGAAAAAGACTGATAACCATGGAAAGTTACCAGCCTTATCTACTGAACAGTTCCCTTGTAACCGTGGACTGCAATGGAGGGGGCAAACAACAAACAGATCAGGCTGCCCTGCTCGCCCTGACCCATCACTAACTCACAACTGTCACCTCTGGGGAAGTAGAGGCGGACTCATTCTGGGCGTTCCGCTCAGCCTTGGCCTCGGCAACCAGATCCTGGAAGGATTCACTGGCTTCCGCAAGGGCCTGCTGAGTTTGATCAAAGGCTTCAAAAGCCCAAACCAGCCCCGTTTTGGCAGCATCCCGGGTGGATTTGGATAAGTTGCTACCCGTAGCGGCATCGATCGCTCCAGCAACTGGAACCAGGATCAACGCACCCACACCAATTGCAACCGCAGTAACCGGTTCCAGACCTAAAAGTAATGCCTCCATACCTAACCTCCAAATCATTACAAGTAACAGTGAAAATCCGAGCGATCGAAAGGCGAAGCTCTAACGAACTCAGGCAAAAGGAAAACAAGAACTCAGCCCATCATCATTAGGGAGAAGTTCACCACTAAAGACCGAAGGCTTTGCCTCTTCTGAACTTTAGCAGGCATCTGTATTGATAAGTGAGGTAAAGTTTAAGAGTTTAAAGATTAAAGTTGAAACTATAAGTTGCACCTATGCATCTATCGCCAAGTATATCCGATCTTCAGGGATAAACCCAAATAATTGAGATTCTTTCAAGAAATTAAATATAAAGTAGCACTTGGTAGATAAAAATTTACTATACCAGCAAATTGAGTTGCGACCCGTCCTCCGTCTTCTGCACCTCGATTCGGGTTTGAAAGGCTTCTCGGAGAGAGGGCATGTGGGTGACGGTGAGAATACAGGCAAAGTCGGGGGCGATCGCATTGATGGCAGCAATAAGCCGTTCACATCCTTCCGCATCCTGGGTGCCAAAGCCCTCATCAATGATCAACATTTGCAGATCGTTGCCAGAACACTGAGCCAACAGGCGGGCCAGGGCCAGACGGATAGCAAAATTCACCCGAAACGCTTCTCCACCAGAGTAAGTCTCATAGGGACGAGTTCCCCGCAGATCGGAAATGAGAATATCCAGGGTATCGATCAATTTACCACTTGGTTTATTGCTGCGACCCGCTTTCTGGGTGAAAAACTGGACGTGCAATTGACTGCCGCTCAGCCGGGCTAAAAGCTGATTCGTTTCCACTTCCAGTTGGGGCAGAATATTTTCGATCATCAGGGCTTGAATGCCATTTTTGCCAAAAGCCTGGGCCAGCTCCTGATAAATTCGCAATTGTTGCCCTGCCCTGGCCAATTGTTGCCGTTGCTGTTGAGATTGCTGTTCCAGCAGGGCGAGTTGGTGGCTCAATTGTTGCAAACGTCCCAGTTCAGACAATTTTTGCTCCCGTTGCTGCTGGTCAGCCCGAAGTTGGGTCTCCAGTTCCCGAATCCGCTGGCTGTGGTCGTGGGTTTGGGCCAATTGCCGGGTCAGGTTGGTTATTTGCTCACCGATCGCTCCCAGTTCCTGTTGACGCACCTGTAAACTCTGGTGGAGGCCCTGCACCGCCTGTTGCACCTGAGGGTAGTCCTGCTGGGCCCGCAACAATTCCTGATGGCGTAAGGTGCAGATCTGCTGCTGGCGAAGGGTCTGGCGCAGTTCATGGTGGTATTCCAGGTTATAGTCCAGACTGACTAACGTTTGCTCCAATTGCTCAATCTGCCGCTGTAGCTCGGAACTCTGCTGCTGTTCGATCTGGGTCTGCAGGATCGTGATTTGCTCCTCCAGGGCAGGCAGTTGTTGGGCAAGCTGGGCCTGACGTTTACGGGCTTGCTGCAATTCCGCCTGTTTTACTTCTGCCCATCGCCAATATTCCACCTGTCCCCGGGCGATCGCATGGTTTTTTTCGTCGTAGTTCAGTTCTTCCAGAGCAGTCTGAATTTGCTGCAGGTCTGTTTCTAGCTCGGTGGCAAAGTCTCGATTTTGTAACGATCGCTCCAGGTGCGTCACTTCAGCAGTCATTTGCTCTAAGCGCTGAGCCTGACTATCCGTGGTTTGCAATTGGGCCTGCAAATGTCCCCGCCGCTCCAAAACCGTATTCCACTGGCTTAATTCCTGCTCGAGTTGGCGATACTCCTGCCGCAGCACTTGAATTTCCCGTTCCGATACGGCCAGTTGTTCCCGCACCACCCAGATCTGATCAAAAATTTCCTGCTGCTGTTGTTCATGACGTTGACGCACTAAAGACCAGTGGTGTTGATCCAGGGGGGAATCGCAAAGGGGGCAGTGGGCATCGGGCTGGGTCAACAACTGCATTTTTTGCTCGAGCTGGGCCAGTTGCACTTCATATTCCCGCTGCTGCGCCTGTAAGCGTTCCATAAAGTGGCGGCGTTCTAACCCTTTTTCCCGTACATGCTGCTGATAAATCCGCCGTTTTTCCAGATACGTGAGTTGCTCTGTGGTTTCCAGCACCGCTTGTTGCAACTGAGGTTGGCGGGCCTGTTGGGTTTGCAGTTGGGCAGTAGAGGCGCGCAGTTCATCTAAACGGGCACTGAGGCGAGAGTGGGCCCGATCGAGGTGCAGTTGCAGTTCCCGTTGGCGCTGGAGTAGGGGAAACGCCTGAGTTTGCAGTTGATCGAGACGATGGAGTTGGACTCGGGCCCGTTGGAGTTCTGCCAAAGCAGTGGTGACCTGATCACTCCGACTTAAGGTTTGCTGTAGCTCCTGCTGATGTTGCTCGATCAGCGTTTTCTGCGTTTCTAACTGCTGGAGTTGGTGTTTGAGGGCCCGGAGTTGCTCCGCCTGCTGGTGTTGTAGCTGTTGCCGTTGCGACTGGGTGGCCTGATAAAGCTGAAATTTGGCCGATAGGCTTTCTTCCTGTTCCTGTAGTTGGTGCCAACGGGTGTATCCGGCCAGAATTTGTTCCTGTTGTTGCAATAGGTTAAAGAGGGTGTTGGCCTGCTGGCAGGCAGTGGTGTACTGCTGTTCCAGGCGCTCTACCTCTGTGTGCAGATTCTGCTGTTGCTGGCGATGCCAGGTGAGTTGTTGCTGCCAGAGTACAATTTGCTGCTGACTGGTCTGGAGGGTTTGCAACTGCTGCTGACGACTTTCCTGTTGCTGGCGGAGTTGCTGTAGTTCTGTTTCCAGATGTTGCTGTTGCCGATCGATGGCCTGGCGTTGCTGCAATTGTTGCTCGATTTCCGTCAGGCTGTTTTCCAGCAGAATCGTCTGACCTTTTAATTGTCGGGCCCAATCCTTTGCCCGTTCCGCCAGCAGATCGTATTGATCCAGCTTGAGCAATTCTGCCAATAATTGTTTGCGCTCCGTCGGCCGCTTGAGCATGAATTCGTCAGCCCGGCCCTGACGCAAATAGGCGGAGTTGACAAAAGTTTCGTAATCCAGGCGCAGGTGTTGGCAAATTAAGTCCTGGGTAGCCCGCAATCCCCGCTCCGTTAAACTACGAAATCCCTCTGGTATAGCGACCTGAAATTCTAAATTGCTCTGTCCCCGGTGGCGGCTGCGAATGATCCGATAGGTTTGTTGGCGCAATGTGAAAATAAAATCAACCTGAGCTTCCTTTGTGCCCAGATGGATCAGATCATCTTCCGAACCGGCCCGGCTTTCCCCCCAAATGGCCCAGGCGATCGCTTCCAGCAGGGACGATTTACCCGCTCCATTTGCACCACAAATGCAGGCGACGTGCAATCCACTGAAATCTAAGGTAGCCTCCCGATAGCTGAGGAAATTTTTCAGGGTTAACCGCAACGGAATCATGCCGGGCTTAACTCAATCTTTGCAGGATCAGTTTGAGAATTAATTTCACAGTACATTAGCACTGAAAATTAGTCTAGCGAATGAAGCGACCCGTAGGTTTTAAACTGGGCAGTTTCACCACTAAAAGCATCAGTTTGGTATCCCTTGAGAGGCTGCCACTGCTCCAGCAGTTCCTACCCTAACCGTTTCAATTTTTTCGGGCTTAAGGCTATTAACTTAGCCCATCCTCTAGTCAAACAAAGGGCTTCCCTTGCTGCTGGATACCCTGAGAATGGGGCAGAATTTTCCCCAATCCAATCTGTTTTTTCGCAACGCAAAAGTGATCTACCCCGTCTTCAACCAGAGGAAGTCGATCGCTAGCCCAAGCAACACGCTTTGAACTATAGTTACCTTGTTATCATTAACTTCGCGCCCATTTATAAATATCTATGAATATAATAGGTTCAACTGGTGGCAATGAACCAAGCGTGGCCTTCCCCAGGGAAATGCATGATCCCTGTGGAGCCTTGATTGCGCTGGATGGGGGAGACTCAATGTGTTAGAAGCTCTGGTATTTGCCACGATTCTCTGTGGATTTTTTGGCATCATTTTCAAAAATAATTTAGTGATGAAGATCATCGGCATGGATGTGATGAGTACAGGCGTGGTTGCCTACTATGTCTTGATCGCTGCCCGTGAAGGTCTGTTCACGCCTATTGTTGCGGATGTGCAAAAGGGTAGCTATGCCGATCCGGTTCCCCAGGCGGTGATCTTGACAGCGATTGTGATTGGTCTGTCGATTCAAGCCTTGATACTAGTGGGGGTAATGAAGCTGTCCCGGGACAACCCAACCCTGGAAAGCCATGAGATCGAGCGCAGCAATACGCCATGACCACCCTAACCTTACTCTGGATTGCCCTGCCCTTCCTGATGGGGTTTGTGATTTACCTCCTGCCCCGGCTGGATCGAGCCTTGTCCCTGCTGGGGGCCTTGATTTCGGTTGCCTATGCAATCAACCTGATGGTGGCACAATCTCCCCTCAGCCTGCGATTGCTCGATCATTTCGGCGTGAGTTTACTCCTCGACCCCTTAACCGGCTTTTTTATCCTCACGAATGCGCTGGTCACAACCGCTGTTATTCTCTATTGCTGGGAAAGCCCCAAGACCACTTTTTTCTTTGCTCAAACTCTGATTTTGCATGGGAGCGTTAATGCGGCCCTGGCCTGTACTGACTTTATCAGCCTCTACGTCGCCTTAGAGGTCCTCAGTATTGCCGCATTTTTGTTAATTGCCTATCCCCGCAGCGATCGCTCGATCTGGGTTGGCTTGCGCTATTTGTTGGTCAGCAATGTCGCTTTGCTGTTTTACCTGGTCGGGGCTGTGCTGGTCTATGAGACGCACCATTCTTTTGACTTTGTTGGATTGCAGGGAGCCCCTCCAGAAGCCCTGGCCTTGATTTTTCTTGGATTGCTGGTCAAGGGGGGAATTTTTTTCTCCGGTCTGTGGTTACCCCTCACCCATTCGGAATCCGAGGCACCAGTTTCAGCCCTGATGTCTGGGGTCGTAGTCAAAGCTGCGGTTTTGCCCCTGGTGCGCTGTGCCTTATTCCTGGACAATGTCGATCCGATCGTGCGGGTGTTTGGGGTAGGTACAGCTGTTTTAGGGGTGTTTTACGCCGTGTTCGAAAAGGATGCCAAGCGTATGCTGGCGTTTCATACCGTCTCCCAGTTGGGGTTTATCCTGGCTGCCCCCGAAGTGGGTGGATTCTATGCCCTCACCCACGGACTGGTCAAAGCGGCCCTGTTCCTGATTGTGGGTGTTTTGCCCAGCCGTAATCTGAAGGAACTGCAGCATCAGCCCATCCCCCGGTCTCTCTGGGTTGCCCTGACGATCGCCAGCTTTTCAATTTCTGGTTTTCCCCTACTGTCCGGGTTTGGAGCCAAAGTATTGACGATGAAAAATCTGTTGCCCTGGCAGGTGATTGGCATGAACATTGCTGCCCTGGGAACGGCGATCTCCTTTGCCAAGCTGATTTTCTTGCCCCACAAAGCTCTTCCCGCTGCGGAGCGACCAGCCCTCAAACCCGGATTCTGGGCAGCCATGGCATTGTTATTGGGGGGACTGGTGGTGGCCAATGGAATCTACTACGAAGCCTATTCCCTGGAAAATATCATCAAACCTCTGGTAACCATTTTTCTGGGCTGGCTGGCCTACGGACTGATCTTCCGGCGGCTTTCCCTCAAACTCCCCCGCATGCTGGAGCAATTTGATCATTTGATTGGGGTGATGAGCCTGAGTTTAATCCTGCTGTTCTGGATGGCACTGGCATGATTGGACATTTACTATGATTGGACATTTACTCTTACGTCTGGCGATCTGGTTCTTGCTCACCGCGAACCTCAGCCCTGCCAATATCGTGATTGGGGTGGCGATCGCCCTGGTCTTACCCCGCAAGGCCACCTCCCGCGAACGCCTGTCGGATCTGCTCCGCGCTTTAGCTAAAGTGATTCTGGCCATTCCCCAGGCTTACAAAGAAGCGATCGAGTTGATGCTCTACCCCTATACCGAAGAAGAAATTGTGCTGGAGCGGGTGCGATCGGGGCGATCACCGGGGTTAGTCTTTCTCGACATTTTCTTGATTACCTTCACCCCTAAAACCACGGTGTTGAACTACCACGAATCGGGAGAGTATGAAGTTCACCATGTCCGTCGGAGAGCAAAGTGATGACTACCCTCCTATCCACCTCAACGATTTTGAACCTGGCTCTACTGGCCATGATTGGGGCAATACTCATTCCCCTCTATGCCGCCTGGCAGCAAGCCGACATCTGGCAGATCATGCTGGCCCTCTCCAGTGTGTCCACCAAAGCGGCGGTGATGGTGTTGCTGGTCTCAGTGCTGCGGGATGATTGGATGGTCGGTGTAGTTGGCGTAATTATTCTCAGTGTGGGGAACGCCGGATTCATGCTGCTGGCCCATATTCTAAAACGGATGGCAGAGGAATGATTGACCTGCTCAGTTATGGCTGCATTGCACTGGGGCTGGTGTTCTGGTACTGGGGCACAACCTGGCTGCTCGGACCCCGCTCGGTTCTGTTTAAACTGCACAATCTTTCCGTGGCGGATACGCTCGGTTCGATCGCCATTATTTTTGGCTTATTACTGCAGCGACCGCGGGAACTCCCCCTGTTGTTACTGGCCATTTTATCTCTGGCCCTCTGGAATACAATGCTGGGCTACGTGCTGGCCCATTGCTCCAGTGGCAGTGTCAATCTCAGAGTTAAGCGGAAAGAGGATGAATAGCTGATGGATAGCTATATCTACATGATTACGGCCCTGCTCCCCCTGGCGGCGGTGATGGTGATGTTGCAGACCAACCCTTACCATGCCCTGGTGATGCGGGGAATTCTGGGTGCCGTTGCGGCCCTCACTTATTCTGTTCTAGGTGCACCGGATGTAGCCCTGACAGAGGCTTTAGTGGGAACGCTGCTGGCGGTACTTCTCTATGCTGTGGCAGTGCGATCGTCCCTGGTGCTGCGGTTGGGGGTACTCAAAAGCGACCTGGAAGCCAAACTCGATCCTGAATCTGAGCGGGGCAGCAAGTTACAGCAACTGTACGAGACCGTGCAAACTGCTGTGAAAAAACACTACTTACAAGTAGAACTGGTGCCCTACCCTAATGCTCTTGATCTGAATCAGGCCCTGCTAGACAAAGACGTTCATGCCATCTGCACCCCTGTGTACGAGACAAGTGAGCCAGATCGATCGCCGGTGGAGCTTCCTCCCCCCTACCAGATCACCACCCGCCTGCCCCGCCTTTATGAAATTATGGAAACCAAACTGGGTTCAGCCCTGACCCACCTCTGCCCTCAACCCACCCCGAAACCTGGAGAGGTGCACTGATGAAATGGCTCTACCTTGCGGCGGGGATCGCCCTGTTCTTCAAAATGCTATTGGTGTCGCTTCCATCCTCCAGCTTATCCTTGCCAATTGTTGCGGCTGTGGTGAAGGACAGTGGGGTGCCCAATGCCGTCACAGCTATTATTCTACGCAATCGCCTCTATGACACTATATTTGAAGTGATTGTGTTTACCATCGCGATCATGGGGGTGAATTACTTACTGACCAATGAACGCCCCCCCAGCAAAATCATTCAACTCAGGGATCCATCCTCGATTCTGCTGGCCCGCCTGGGGGCAACCATCTCCGCTCTGGTGGGAATTGAGCTGGCCATTCGGGGGCATCTGAGTCCGGGTGGGGGGTTTGCAGCGGGAGTGGCGGGCGGTACAGCGATCGGCTTAATTGCCATGACCTCTTCCTCACAATCCATGCAGACCATTTATCGACGCTGGCAGGCCGCCATCTGGGAAAAGGTGTCCGTGCTGGTGTTCATTGCCCTGGCTGTGCTTACCCTGGCGGGGCTGAAGCTTCCTGACGGCGAATTCGGCACCCTGTTCAGCGGCGGTATTATTCCCATCTTGAACATCCTCGTAGCGATCAAGGTGACGCTGGGGTCCTGGGCCATGGTCTTACTGTTTATTCGTTATCGCGGTCTATTGTAGGGGCGCTGCAGATCTACACAAACTAGAGAGGGAAGGATCAATAGCCCCCTGCCACTAATCAAATGGCTAAATAGTTTCAAATGGCTAAATAGTTTTCAGTAACCCACCACCGATCGCCGCTAAAATTGCCACCCCAAACGCTAGACGATACCAGACAAACACCCAGGCATTTTGAGTTTGCAGGTAGCGCATTAACCAGGCGATCGCCAGATAGGAAAAAATGAAGGCAGAAAGGGTGCCCACCGCCAGCATCACTGCACTGTCTACGTTGGCAAAGGCCTTACGGGCTTGAAACAACGTGGCGATCGTCAGGGTAGGAATGCCCAGCAAAAAGGAAAAGCGGGCCGCTGTTTGCCGCTCCAGACCTAAAAACATGCCCGTGGTAAGGGTTGACCCCGATCGGGAGACCCCCGGAATAATTGCCAGCATTTGCCCTAAGCCGACCAGGATGCCATCGCGGATCTGTAGTCGATCAAATCCCCGCTTACGGCTGCCCATTTTCTCCGCTAAGCCCAGGAGCAGCGCCATGATGATCGACATGATCGCAATCACCAGGGGGCTTTCCGGAATACTATCGCGCATCAAATAGCCGCCCACCAGGGCTGGAAACGTCCCCACCCCAATTCCGACCAGTAATTTCCACTCCTCCCGTTCCCAATCTTTACTCTGGAAGGCAGCCCAACTGCCCTGGACAATGTGCCGTAGATCTGACCAGAAGTAGATCACGACTGCAATTACACTACCAAACTGAATGGCATCAACATAATATTTCTGCTGGGTCCACCCAAAGACATCCCGGAAGATCAACAGGTGGGCAGTGCTGCTGATCGGGAGAAACTCAGTGATGCCCTGTACCAGTCCGAGGACGATCGCTTGAAACCAGTTCAATTCCATGCCGTGACCTAATTTAAGGCGTTGCTGGATGCCATCCTACAGTGATTTGGCCAATTCTGTTCCCTGCTGGCCCAAGTCATGCCCCCAGGGGGGATATTGGGTTAAACTTATGTTAGCTTAGAGAACATATATATAAAAGTTAACAAAGCCAGGATTGCTGTGATTTCCGATTCTACTACCAAAACCAACTCAGCCCTCTCTGCCATTGGCATGAAGCGTTTCGGTTCCCGGCGATCGTGGTTGCTGTTTTTTCAGGCCGTGCTGCTGGTTTCCGTGCCGGTGTTTTTTCAGGCTCCGCTGGTGCGGTGGTTACCCTGGGGCAGTTTGCTAGCGACCAGCGTTTGGCTGGGCTTAAGTGCCTGGTTACTGTATCGACCGCAGACGCGGGTATGGGGAGATTTGCTCTCTGGTTTTAGTCTTTGCTGGCTGGCGGGTTCAGTCTACTGGGGCTGGTTGCGCTGGGAACCCCTCTTTCATTTGCCGGTGGAAGCGATCGGCCTACCCCTGGCCCTGTGGGGACTGCACCGCAACTGGTATCGGGTCGGAATTTTCTTCTATTTGGGTTCTTTGCTGGGAACCGCCATTACTGATCTTTACTTTTATGTCGTGGATTTAATCCCTTTCTGGCGGCAATTGATGCAGGTTGACCAGGCGGAGGCGTTTGTGGTTCTGCGATCGGCCCTGGCCCAGATCCAAACCCCCTGGGGGATCGCTTGGGCAGGGGTATTGGTGATCGCCTTACTGCTGGCAGGACTTTTACCCCTAACCCTGGGGGGAGTTCGGGCTGCCCATCCCCATCGCCTGCACTGGTGGGGCTTTGCCGGAGCGGTGTTGAGTACTTTACTGGTGGACGGTCTATTCTGGGTGGGAGCGGCTGCCAGTTGAAAATGTGACAGAGAATTTATCCAAACCCCAATTGCGCCGATCACTGCTGCAACACCGACGGGCCCTTTCTGAGCAGAGCTGGCAGGAAAAAAGTGAACAAATTTGCTGTCATTTACAAACCTGTGAGCTTTTCCGATCGGCACAAACGGTTTTGGCCTACTTCAGTACCCGTCAAGAACCCGATCTGCGTTCGCTGTTTCAGTCAAAAAAACGCTGGGGTTTTCCCCGTTGTCAGGGTCAGCAGTTAATCTGGCACAGGTGTGATCCGGCCAATCCAATGGCAATTCGCTTGGGGGCTTACGGCATTCCTGAACCGCATCCCGAACTGGCAGTCATTTCTGTGGCAGAGGTGGATTTAATTTTAGTGCCGATGATCGCCTGTGATCCGCGGGGGTATCGGCTCGGCTATGGGGGGGGCTATTACGATCGCCTCCTCAGTGATCCGCAGTGGCAAGGTATTCCCACCATTGGCATCGGCTTCGATTTTGCCCGCCTGCCCCATCTCCCCATCGATCCCTGGGATCAGCCCTTAAGCACCGTCTGTACGGAAAGCGGTTTTTTTCCGGTGAACTGAGTTAAGCAGGGTTGCCCGTCTGGGAGAGGAGTTGATGGATTTCCCCCAGCAGATCCTCATGGCTGATGCCCTCTTTGTGCAGCACTTTGACCACGGAACCCTGCAGTTGCTCCTGTTCTATGGGGGTCAAATCCTTAGCCGTAATCACAATCACAGGCAGACTGGCCCCCAGGGGATGGTGGCGCAGTTGGCCAATAAAGTCAAACCCATCCATCTCTGGCATCAGTAAATCGAGCAGGATCAAACTGATCGACCCCTGTTCCAGGCAGGCTAATGCTTCTAAGCCGTTACTGGCCTCCTGCACCTGCCAGCCTGCGTTTTCCAGTACATGCCGCAATATGCTGCGATCGCTAACGTTATCATCCACTAGCAATAATGCACTGGGTTCATAAGGTTGATATCGCTGGACAAGCCCCAGTAAGCGTTCCCGATCGATGGGTTTAGTCAGATAGTCCGTTGCACCCAGGGCAAACCCCAAATTTTTCTGGTCCACCATTGTAACCATGACCACAGGAATGGAATGTAGTTGCGGATCGGACTTCAATTCGCTCAGAACCGCCCAACCATCCATCTGCGGCATCATCACATCCAGGGTGATCAAGGTAGGTTGCATTTGGCGGGCCAGGGTTAAGCCTTCTTCCCCATTGGCGGCACAGATCACCTGATAGCCTGCCTTCGTCAGCGATCGTTCCATCAATTCCCGCGCCTGCAGATCATCGTCAATCACCAGCACCCACCCCCCCAGGGATGCCGGGGTAGCTAGGCCCTCCAGGGATTTGGGTTCCTCAGCACTGGGCTTAATGTCCTGCACCTCCAGGGGTAGAGAAACGGTAAAGGTCGTGCCAATACCGGGGGTACTTTCGAGGGTAATATTCCCCCCCATCATCTGGCAAAACCGGTTGGTAATAGTCAAGCCCAACCCCGTGCCGCCGTACTTGCGGGTGGTGGAAGCATCTGCCTGGGTAAAGGGTTGAAATAGGCGGGCTATCTGGTCTGGGGTCATGCCAATGCCGGTATCACTGACCTTAAAGCTAATCTCGTCATCTTGCTGGGTGACGGTCAGGGTAATGGTGCCGCGATCGGTAAATTTACAGGCATTACTGAGCAAATTAAATAAACTCTGGCGCACCTTGGTCAGGTCGGCATGCATACTGCCCAGGTCAGTTGGAGCCTTAACCTCCAGGGTATTCGAGTTTTTTTCCAGCAGGGGTTGGATGGTGGCGATCACCCCCTCTAGGAGGGATTGCAGAGAAAAAGTTTCCAGATACAAATCCATCCGACCCGCTTCAATTTTGGACAGATCAAGAATGTCATTAATCAAAGACAAGAGATGCTTACCGGCAGCTTGAATTTTCTGCAAATCCGGGACAAATTCCTCCGGTTCCAGCTCTGCTGCTTCCTCGATCAGCATTTCACTATAGCCAATGATCGCATTCATGGGGGTGCGTAACTCATGGCTCATATTGGCCAGAAAGGTGCTCTTGGCTTGATTGGCAGTTTCGGCGGCCTGCCTGGCGTGCTCCAGTTCGGCGGTGCGTTGGGCTACTTTTTGCTCTAGGGTGCGATTAGCTTCTTCCAACTGCTCGTTGACATACTGCAACTTTTTCTTGGCAGCCGTTAAGGACTCCGCTTTGTCCTGTAACTCTCCCAGCAGGGTACGATTTTCACTGAAGGTTTGAGAAATGGTCGTAAACCAGGAGCGCCAGCCTGCCGGAATGGAAGAGGGAATCTGATGGGGTGGAGCTACAGGGTCCGTCAGTTCACTTTCTTGTTCAATGTGTTGAAGCAGTAGGGCCGCCGGTTGAATAAACTCCCGTTGGGTCAGGGAGCGGGCGATGGCCAGCATCAGGATCAACCCCAGGAATAAAAAGAGCGAACCGGCAATATTATTTCTAACCAGATCTCGGGTGATCGCCCTTTGGGGCATCCAGAGCACGACTTTCCAGGGGGCATTTCGCAGCGATCGATAGATTACCAGATAGCCTTCTACATCCTGCACGGTCATGGATGGCCCCGCTAAAATCTGGTTTAGTTTTCCTTGTAGAGCAGGTGGAAAAGCAGTCTGGATGGGTTTTACATTCTTGTCCGCAGCGCTGACTAGTTTGGTATCAGCCAGCAGTTGTCCATGATCGTTGATCAAGAACAAATCACTTTGAGGATATTCAAAATCTTGGACGTATTCATTCAGGACACTGAGGGTTAAGTCCACAGACACCACCCCTAAAAAGGTATTGCCGTCGTAAACCGGGGCAGCAGCCGTAACCATCACCCCCTTACCCGCAGCATCAATGTATGCACGAGTCCAAAAACTTTTCCTTTGAGGATTATTCTGGGGTAGGGAAAGGCGGTAAAACTCGTGCTCATGCATCTCTGGAACAAATCGGGCCTGGTTGGAGGGAACCCAGGGGTAGAGATTGATAAAGTTATTTTTAGAGGTGTAGTAGGCCCAGGCAATATCCGGCACCGTTAGCTTGGTTATCTGCAGGGTGGTATTCAGGTTTAGCGCCATGTTCAGTTCCTGCTCAAATTGGGAAGAACGATTTTCCAACGATCCCAATCCCGTCAGGTTCCCCACCAGGTCTTTCGTCAAGGGATGGCGCAGTCGATCGAGGGCAAAACGATTTTCGCCTGATACTTCTTCCAGCTGGTTAAAGGCAGGATTGAGCTGGGGATTAGTTCGATACAGGGCTAAAAAGCTTTCTGCTTGAACCCGTTGAGCGGTAACCCGGCTGTTGACCAGGTTAAGGATATAGTCAAGGCTGTGACTGCGCTCCTGCAGCCGCTCCCGTAATAAGCCAATTTGATGTTGATATTGGTTGCGAAATTGTAAGTAAGAAACCCCCCCAGCCACCAGCACCACAACAGCAAAGGTGAGATTCATAATCCGGTTGTATTGCTGTCCCAGGGGTTTCATAGGATTGCCGTTGAAGTGAACGAGTTGAGGCTGAGGAATAAATCTGTGGGCAACAAATCTTACAGTATCACCGCAGCCAAAATCATCGCAATCGAATCATGGATGGCGTACTCGGATCGATCGCTGAACACTCCGCAAACCCCAGGGGTCAATACCTTCACTAACCAACTGGAACCACTGCCCAACTTGCTGACAGAGAACGAACGGCTACCGGTCTTAAAGTCTATGCATAGACTCCTGGGCAAACCCGGTGAACTTAACCTATTCCTGCTGCATCTGTTTCAGGACATGAACGATCGCCGGGGTGGGAATTTGATCGGTAATTGTTACCGCGCCGATCGCCGTAGGAACAATAAAGCGCACCTGGCCTGCCTGAACTTTCTTATCGGTTTGCAGGCTATCAATCAGCAGGTTTAGATCTAGATCAGCAGGGATGTGGATGGGCAGATGAGCTTTTTGGACCAGGCTGAATTGGCGATCGCACTCCTCCTGAGACCAGAACCCCAAATCCACCGCCAGCTGGCCGACCGCCACCATCCCCAGCCCCACCGCTTCACCGTGGTTAAACTTGCGGTAGTTGGTTAAACTTTCGATCCCATGGCCGATCGTATGCCCATAGTTGAGAATGGCCCGCAGACCGGCTTCTTTTTCATCCTTGGTGACCACATCCACCTTGGCCTGACAGGAATGCACCAGCAGATCCGCCAGCAGTTGGGGGGAAAGGGTCCGATACTGGTCTAGCCGTTCTGCCGCTTCCAGCTTTTGAAATAAATTTCCATCCCAGATCACACCATACTTGATCACCTCTGCCAGAGCAGCCCGAAATTCGCGACCGGGTAGGGTTTTCAAGGTATCTGGATCGATCAAAACCAGGCGAGGTTGATGAAACGCCCCAATCAAATTTTTGCCCTGAGGATGATTGACCCCCGTTTTACCGCCGATCGCGGCATCGACCATTGCCAGTAAGGTTGTAGGCACCTGAACCACATTGATCCCGCGTAACCAGGTGGCCGCCGCAAACCCCGCCATATCGCCAATCACCCCACCCCCCAGAGCCAGAATGGTGGACGATCGCTCCAGCCGTTGCTCCAGAGCGCAATCGTAAATTTGCTGCACCGATTTAAGCGTCTTATACCGTTCCCCAGCGGGTAGTAAACAGGTGGAGGTGACAAAACCGGCCCGTTGCAGGGAAACCAGCACCTTTTCCCCGTAATGCTTGAAAATCAATGGATTCGAGACCACTAAAACTTTCTGCCCCGGCTTTAAGTGGGCTTGGTGCTGCAGGTAGTCACCCATCTGTCCCAACCCCCCACTCGCGATCACAACGGCATAGGACTGATGGGGTAAGTGAACCGGAATAACTTTTTCCATTACGACAAACTGATCTGTAAAGAGAATATAACGTTCGCAGGGGAAAGTGTGGCCAGAATTTTAAGCTAGATCGCGTTTAATGCTCACCGTGCCGATGGCTGCTCTGCCTGAAGCTGCTCTGCCTAAAGCTGCTCCACCCAAAGTTGGGATTGAACAGAAAAGTCTAGCACTTCCACTCTAAATTCAGCACATTATCCAGATTGTATCAGCAAAATGCTCAAACAGAAGGTTTTTAAGAAGGTAGCTTGGCGACTTATTCCCCTGTTGTTTGCACTCTATATCACGGCTTACCTGGATCGGATTAACGTTGGGTTTGCCGCTTTACAAATGAATCAAGACTTGGGCTTTAATTCCACAATTTACGGCATGGGATCAGGTGTGTTTTTTCTGGGCTATTTTTTGTTTGAAATTCCCAGCAACCTGATCTTAGAAAGAATAGGAGCCAGAATCTGGATTTCTCGAATTGTGATCACGTTTGGTCTGATTGCTATAGCCATGATGTTTGTCACCACCCCATTCAGTTTTTACCTGTTGCGGTTTTGCCTGGGCATTGCAGAAGCTGGTTTTTTCCCCGGAGTAATCCTTTATCTGACCTACTGGTTTCCCGCCATCGATCGAGCCAAAACCGTCGCTTTATTTATGACCTCAACGGCGATTGCTGGAGTTCTGGGTGGCCCCATTTCGGGTCTAGTGCTGTCTCTAGATGGCCAGTTAGGATTAGCGGGATGGCAGTGGTTATTTTTACTGGAGGGCTTACCAGCAGTGGGTTTGGGTATTGTTGCTTTGAAGTATCTCTGCGATCGCCCGGAGCAAGCAGAATGGTTGGAACCAGAAGAACTGTTATGGTTGCAGGAGAAATTACGTCAGGAACAGGCGCAGAAAACCAGACAGAAAAGTTATACCCTGCTTCAAGCTTTTAGGAACCCTAAAGTATGGTTACTCAGCCTGATTTATTTCACTTTAGTCATCGGCATTTATGGAATTACGTTTTGGCTGCCACAAATAATTAAAGGCTTTTCTGGCTTAGGTGATCTGGGGGTCGGGTTGCTTTCTAGTATTCCCTATCTGGCAGGGGCGATCGCCATGATCTTAGTGGGGCAGCACTCAGACCGCACTAGAGAACGTTACGCTCATGTTGCACTAGCAGCCCTGGTTGGCGGATTAGGACTGTTACTGACTGCTTATGTTCAAGATTCTATTGTTGCTTTAGGAACCCTTTCATTGGCAGCCATGGGAATTTGGGCAGCTTTAGGCCCTTTCTGGGCTTTACCAACTGCCTTTTTAAGCGGCACGGCAGCAGCGGGTTCCTATGCGTTGATTAATTCTATTGGGAATCTGGGAGGGTTTGTTGGTCCCTTCCTGGTCGGCACACTTAAGGATCGTACGCATAGTTTTAGCAGCGGTCTATTGGTTCTTGCAGGAGCACTTTTAGCAGGTGGACTTCTCACCCTGGTCAGCAAGGTTTATGACAGAAATAATCCCGGTTGAAGCTGATCGGTGCTCGCTGGTTATAGAATTTTTTCCAGCCCATAAACCACGGTTTCCAGATTCATCACCTTGCGAATCGCCAATAAAACTCCCGGCATGTAGCAGGACCGATCGCTGGTGTCATGACGCAGAGTATAGACCTGTCCTGGTGCACCAAAAATGACTTCCTGGTGAGCAATTAACCCAGGTAAACGCACACTATGGATCCGAATTCCTTCCTCCGCCAAACTGCCCCTTGCCCCGGCTAAATGTTCCGTTTCTTTCACCGCAGGGGGGTTATAGGTTTTACCTAATTCCGCCAGCAACTGGGCCGTTTGCAAAGCCGTGCCACTGGGGGCATCCGCTTTTTGATTGTGGTGCAGTTCAATAATTTCAACGTGGTCAAAATACTGAGATGCCTGAATCGCCGCCTGTTGCAATAAAACCATGCCGATCGAAAAGTTAGGAATAATTAAACAACCCATACTGGCCTTATCGGCAAAGGTGGCCAGATCGCGGATCTGCTCTGGACTCAACCCGGTGGTTCCCACCACAGGCCGAACTCCGTAGGCGATCGCCATCCGCACGTTATCGTAAACACTATTAGGATGGGTAAAGTCCACCATCACCCCTGCCTGAGGTTCCTGAGCTGCTGCCACCAGCAGGGATTGCAGATCAGCCAGCAGGGGAACTTCCAGGGGGCCAATTCCCACCACCTCACCAATATCCTGGCCCTGCAGGGAAGGATTCCGATCCACCGCCCCAAACAGGGTCAGATCTGCTGCCTGGGCAACTGCTTTCACCACTTCTCGCCCCATCTTGCCAGCCGCGCCGTTGACAATAACAGGAATTGCCCCCTGATTGGTCATGAATGTCTCACCTCTAAAGCCTTCAAATAAAGATCTTAACTCCGCAGTTGTTTGTATTGCGCCTCAGGTTCAATCTCTCATCTTTCAGACGCATGCGGTACGCATCTCAAAATGTTCAGACCTGTTGCTCTGGTTACAACATCCACGGCTGGATATTTATGCAGAAATAAAATTCTTCAGCAGGAACAGTTCAATTTTGTTCAGATTGATGAACAGTCCCATCGGGTAGAGTCGCTCCACTCAGGATGGCTTGCTCAAAACTGGCCCCATTGATATTACTGCGAGACAGGTCGGCCCCCGTTAACTTAGCTCCCTTGAACTTGACATCGATCAAATTCGCTCCGGCCAGTTTTGCTCCACTCAGGTCCGCCCCACTGAGATTAGCATTGACCAGATTAACCAAAACTAACCGTGCCTGCTGTAGTTGTGCCCCCTCCAGATTGGCATTGACGAGAATAGCCAGATAGAGATTGGCCCGATTCAGATTCGCCCCCTTGAGGTTAGCACCAAAAAAATTTGTCCCCGCCAGATAGGCCCGACTCAGATTCGCTCCGGATAGATCGGCATTGACCAGGTTGGTATCCATCAGATTTGCCCCACTCAGGTCGCAACCAGCACATTTTTTTGTTTCTAATAATTGCCGCACATGGGCTGGATTTTCTGCTCTGGCAACAGGGTTCAACCAGGCAAAGACGAAGCAGAGGGAAGGAACCATCATCCCGTAGTTGAGGATTGAATATTTCAAGGTAGGAACAAGCTCAGTTTTTCCAATATTGTGACTTAAGTTCAGGCTCAAGTTAGAGGTTGAGGAAAAAATCTCGATCGCTAGAATAGAGTTATATCTTTACTGAATCCCCTGCACGGCTTGTCCAAACCTCCGGCTTACCTACTGATTTCCCACGGCAGTCGAGATCTACGCCCCCAGATTGCCCTCAAACACTTAGCCCGATTGGTGCAGCAGGCTGTCAGTGCATCTTTACCTGCACCGCTGGTCGGAACGGCCACTCTGGAGTTTGGGCCTACCTGCTTAACAGAACAAATCCAGCAATTCAGTCAACAGGCCCATACCCAGGGATGTGAGCACGTCCAAATCTTGCCCCTATTTTTGCTACCGGGGGTTCATGTGAGCGAAGATGTGCCTCAGGCTGTTGCACAGGCTCGTTGCCGCTTAGACCAAACGCCATTAAGAGATCTAAAATTACATCTCTGTCCCTATCTTGGTTGCCATCCCGGCATGGCACGGCTGTTAAAACAAAATCTCCAAACCTATCCATTTTCAACCTGGATTTTGTTATCCCATGGTAGCCGTCGTCCCCAAGCTAATCTAGTGGTACGATCGCTGGCTGAAAAGTTAGGAACCAGGGTAGCCTACTGGTCAACAGCTCCTGGGCTGGAAGATTGCCTCCACGCGACTCCTCCCTGCGCTAAACTTGGCATTTTGCCTTACTTTCTCTTTCATGGTGCGATCGTCGATGCGATTGCAGTTAAAGTTGAGCAATTGCAAACCCAATTTCAGGTGGAGTTAAACCTGTTGCCCCCCCTGGAGCCAACTAATGAACTGGTGCATTTAATCCTGGATTGTCTTTCTTCCGCCCTCTGCTGCCCTGCCCATGACTAATGCAAACAAACCCCCAACCCCCCAGAACCCAGTGGGAAAAGTTTATCTGATCGGAGCTGGTCCCGGCGATCCTGGTTTAATCACCCTGAAGGGCAAGACCTTACTGGAAGCCGCTGATGTAGTAGTTTACGATGCCCTGGTCAGCCCAGCAATTCTAGCCATGATCAACCCGCAAGCCGAACAGATTCATGCAGGCAAGCGACGGGGAAATCATTCTCTGCTGCAGGAGGAAACGACGCAATTGTTGATCGAGAAAGCCCAGACTCAGGCGATCGTCGTGCGGTTAAAGGGGGGCGATCCCTTCGTGTTTGGCCGGGGTGGAGAAGAAATGGCAGATTTAGTTCGAGCCGGCATTCCGGTGGAAGTTGTACCAGGAATCACCTCTGGCATTGCTGCTCCCGCCTACGCCGGAATTCCTTTAACCCACCGGGATTACAGTTCAACGGTTACCTTTGTGACAGGTCATGAAGCAGTGGGCAAATATCGTCCCCAGGTGAACTGGAGCGCAATCGCACAGGGATCAGAAACGATCGTCATCTACATGGGGCTGCACAATTTACCCTTGATTCTGTGCGAACTCCAGGCTGGGGGATTATTAGCTAACACGCCGATCGCCCTGATTCGATGGGGAACCACGCCACAGCAGCAAATTTTAGTTAGTACGGTAACAACTATTTTGGAACAAATTGCCAGTAGTGGATTTCAGGCACCCGCGATCGCCGTAATTGGTAATGTAGTTCACCTGCATAACTTGCTTAGAGTCAACATCAATGACTAACAGCGTAAAACTTCCTCTTCAGGTCCAGGTGATGTGCCCCCTGTTGATCCAACTGGGATTATTATTAGGGGCGATCGTGGTTCTCCTACCACTGGGGATCGTTGTCTTAACCTCCTTCTGTCCACCAGGAGCAACGGGTAACTTTCACCTCTGGCCACCCCAAGACTGGTCTTTAGCCAGTTATCAGCAGGCCTGGCAGGGCGGAAATTTCCCCAGAGCATTTTTCAATTCCACCCTAGTAGCTCTAGCTGTGACGTTTTTGCAGATTCTTAGCTCGGCTTTGGCAGGTTATGCTTTGGCCAGACTAAAGTTCTGGGGCAAAAAACTAATTTTGCTGATCGCCCTATCTACCCTGGTGATCCCGTTTCAACTCCTGGTCATCCCCATCTTTTTGGTCCTAAAATGGGGTCATTTACTCAATACCTACGCAGCACTAATTTTGCCTACTGCAGCTAACGGGTTTGGCATTTTATTAATGCGCCAATATTTTATAACTATTCCGATTGCTATGGAAGAAGCTGCCGCCCTAGATGGTGCCACTCGCTGGCAAATTCTGTGGCAGGTTATTTTGCCATTGTCTCGCCCAGCAATAGTAACCCTATCTTTATTTACATTTATTGGTGAGTGGAATGACTTGTTCAAGCCGCTTATGTTTACCACACGTCCCGAACTAACTACCGTACAACTAGCTCTGGCTGGTTTTCAAGAACAGTTTACTAACGATTGGCCAATGATGATGGCTGCCATAACAATTGCTACCCTACCGATCGTTCTAGTTTTCTTAGTTGGGCAACGACAACTTCTTCAGGGGATAGCAACAACAGGCATGAAGAATTAAAAGCAAGTTTTTCCTAGATGACTCTATAAAAGAGAGACAGCTCCTTCCTAGGATTGGAGAGGAACTGTCTCTAAATAATTACCCTGGCACTGAGTTATTTTTGCAGGAGGCTACCCTCCAACTATCTTCACCGCTGCAGCGTTTCACCTCTGAGTTCGAGATGGGTCAGCGTGGTTCCACCGCGCCATAAGCACCAGGGAAACTTTTAAGGTCTTAGCAAGATGTAAAACCTTGAAGGTTGCATAGCTCTTGTCAGGACATCAATGGATTTGAGGTCAAGCCCTCGGTCTATTAGTACGGCTCGACTTCATCCATTACTGGACTTCCATCTACCGCCTATTAACCCGTCGTCTACGGGTGACCTTACCAGCTTCTGCTGTGAGAGTACTCATCTTGAGGTGGGCTTCCCACTTAGATGCTTTCAGCGGTTATCCACTCCGCACATGGCTACCCTGCGTTTACCGTTGGCACGATAACAGGTACACCAGCGGTGCGTCCTTCCCGGTCCTCTCGTACTAAGGAAGGCTCCTCTCAATGCTCTTGCGCCTGCACCGGATATGGACCGAACTGTCTCACGACGTTCTGAACCCAGCTCACGTACCGCTTTAATGGGCGAACAGCCCAACCCTTGGGACGTACTACCGCCCCAGGTTGCGATGAGCCGACATCGAGGTGCCAAACCTCCCCGTCGATGTGAACTCTTGGGGGAGATCAGCCTGTTATCCCTAGAGTAACTTTTATCCGTTGAGCGACGGCCCTTCCACACAGTGCCGTCGGATCACTAAGGCCGACTTTCGTCCCTGCTCGACTTGTAGGTCTCGCAGTCAAGCTCCCTTATGCCTTTACACTCTTTGGCTGATTTCCAACCAGCCTGAGGGAACCTTTGCGCGCCTCCGTTATCATTTAGGAGGCGACCGCCCCAGTCAAACTGCCCACCTGAAACTGTTCCCTTCCCGGCTCACGGGTAAGGGTTAGAATTCTAGCCTCGCCAGAGTGGTATCTCACCGGTGGCTCTATATCCCCCACAAGGAATACTTCATAGCCTCCCACCTATCCTGCGCAAGCGAAGCCCGAACCCAATTCCAGGCTACAGTAAAGCTTCATAGGGTCTTTCTGTCCAGGTGCAGGTAGTCCGTATCTTCACAGACAATCCTATTTCGCCGAGCCTCTCTCCGAGACAGCGCCCAGATCGTTACGCCTTTCGTGCGGGTCGGAACTTACCCGACAAGGAATTTCGCTACCTTAGGACCGTTATAGTTACGGCCGCCGTTCACCGGGGCTTCGGTCGCCAGCTTCGCTTGCGCTAACCGACTTCCTTAACCTTCCGGCACTGGGCAGGCGTCAGCCCCCATACCTCGTCTTACGACTTTGCGGAGACCTGTGTTTTTGGTAAACAGTCGCCTGGGCCTCTTCACTGCGACCACCTCGCGGTGGCACCCCTTCTCCCGAAGTTACGGGGCCATTTTGCCGAGTTCCTTAGAGAGAGTTATCTCGCGCCCCTTGGTATTCTCAACCTCCCCACCTGTGTCGGTTTCTAGTACGGGTATTGAACCTTCATCATGCAGACAGCTTTTCTTGGCACTACCCTTCACCATACGGGGGTCGTAACCCCCTCCCAATCCAATCAGGGCATGGCTATCTCTTATGCGTCCCTATCTGCACTCCAATCCAATAGTTCAGGAATATTAACCTGATGTCCATCGACTACGCCTTTCGGCCTCGCCTTAGGTCCCGACTAACCCTCCGCGGACGAGCCTTCCGGAGGAACCCTTAGGGTTTCGGGGCATTGGATTCTCACCAATGTTTGCGCTACTCAAGCCGACATTCTCACTTCTGCTTCGTCCACACCTGCTTTCGCTAATGCTTCGCACTACCACAGAACGCTCCCCTACCGATAAATCGATAGACTTATCCCACAGCTTCGGTACACAACTTAGCCCCGTTCATTTTCGGCGCAGGAGCGCTTGACCAGTGAGCTATTACGCACTCTTTTAAGGATGGCTGCTTCTAGGCAAACCTCCTGGTTGTCTCTGCACTCCCACCTCCTTTATCACTTAGTTGTGATTTGGGGACCTTAGCTGGTGGTCTGGGCTGTTTCCCTCTTGACGATGAAGCTTATCCCCCACCGTCTCACTGGTAGACTCTTCACTGGGTATTCTGAGTTTGACTCGATTTGGTACCGGTCTCCCAGCCCGCACCGAATCAGTGCTTTACCCCCCAGCTATAACATCTACCGCTGCGCCTCAACACATTTCGGGGAGAACCAGCTAGCTCCGGGTTCGATTGGCATTTCACCCCTAACCACAGCTCATCCGCCGATTTTTCAACATCGGTCGGTTCGGACCTCCACTTGGTGTTACCCAAGCTTCATCCTGGCCATGGTTAGATCACCCGGGTTCGGGTCTGCAACCACTGACATCTCGCCCTTTTCAGACTCGGTTTCCCTTTGGCTTCGACATTCTCGTCTTAACCTGCCAGTGCCTGCAAGTCGCCGGCTCATTCTTCAACAGGCACGCGGTCAGCCGTTTAATCGGCCTCCCACTGCTTGTAGGCTCACGGTTTCATATTCTATTTCACTCCCCTCCCGGGGTTCTTTTCACCGTTCCCTCGCGGTACTGTTTCGCTATCGGTCACACAGGAGTATTTAGCCTTACGAGGTGGTCCTCGCGGATTCAACCGGAATTTCACGTGCTCCGGCCTACTCGGGATCCAGCTAGTATCGTTAAGCTTTCGACTACAGGACTTTCACCTCCTCTGGTGCAGCTTTCAACTGCTTCGTCTAGCCGCTCGATTCCATCTCGCTGTCCCACAACCCCAGCATGCTTGCACGCTGGTTTAGGCTGTTCCCATTTCGCTCGCCGCTACTCAGGGAATCGCTTTTGCTTTCTCTTCCTCCAGCTACTAAGATGTTTCAATTCGCTGGGTTCGCTCGTGTTGGCCTATGGATTCAGCCAACCGTATTTAGGGTTGCCCCATTCGGAAACCCCCGGATCAATGCTTGCTTCCAACTCCCCGGGGCATATCGTCGGTAACCACGTCCTTCTTCGCCTCTGTGTGCCTAGGTATCCACCATGAGCCCTTTGTAGCTTGACCACAATTGCTTGTTCGCTTTTCTGTCCATTGGTGTCTGTGTCACAAGATTCACGCTCTTCAACGTCAATCTCGCTTCTACCTGACATGTCTACTATGCAGTTTTCAAGGTTCGTACTAGGAGCCTATCCTAGCATTCCACTCGCCTTCACTACGGTGCTCACCGTAGCTCCCTCGCAGCAGGTGCTAGTTATCCCCTCAGCCGTTCGGAGTCCTCGACTCCAGTGGAGGTTAGCAGACTCGAACTGCTGACATCCTGCTTGCAAAGCAGGCGCTCTACCAACTGAGCTAAACCCCCAAGGTGGGCCATCCTGGACTCGAACCAGGGACCTCACCCTTATCAGGGGTGCGCTCTAACCACCTGAGCTAATAGCCCATTCCCTCACCTAGCTAGTTTGAAAGCCTTCCAACATAACCCTCTGACCGACCTTGGTTGACCGTCTCAGCTTCGTCTCAATGGCGGACTCTAGTCTGAGGGGTAGGTCTCCCTATAAAGGAGGTGATCCAGCCACACCTTCCGGTACGGCTACCTTGTTACGACTTCAC
>ERZ1066134.279-NODE-279-length-36430-cov-7.963024_pt1 | contig 36430 bp, 29 predicted proteins | sample MGYA00382781_ERZ1066134 | MGnify/ENA primary metagenome ERZ1066134 (study PRJEB33369, sample SAMEA5778364) | biofilm metagenome | biome: Industrial cooling water; feature: Water cooling tower basin; material: Biofilm | place: United Arab Emirates | collected... | reverse complement strand
AAAACAAAAAATGAAACACAAAAAACGACATAAGAAACATAATCTTTGCTTTTGAGCGATATGGCCAAAAACAAATTGTAGAAAAACATGATAAAAATAGCCCCGTAGTAGAAAGAATTGAATATGCGACCTCTTATATAGTTTGACTCAAAATACTGCGGACTATGGGCGGCAAAATACTCCGTCATGTAGGCGAGAAACTGCTTACCAAAAACAGACTTGTTTTCTATTTTTACATAATATTTAACCGCAGATTGCGCAGGAATGGTTATTTTGAGAATATTGTCTTTGCCCGTTTTAATGGTTTTATTGTCTACCGGAACGGATGCTCCTGTGAAAGATTTTTTGTATTTGTTGTCAGGAAAAACTTCATACAAATGAATGTATTCTGACATATCGCCAAAACCCAAGTATAAATCTCTGTCTTGCTCAATAGGGTTTTCCAAAGAAAATGAAAACCAATACACAGGGATGTTTTTATCAATATTCTTTTTCGAAAAAGCAGCAAATCGATGGTTTAGGCTATCGGACACTAATTTTTCAAAAGTGAGTGATGCAGAGGCATCGGGAAGTACTGAAAGATAAGGGGATAGGTTCTCACTATTAGAAAAAGTACAGATGTTTGCTGAAAATGCGCAAACATTAAACATCAAAATAGATACTGTAAAAATGATGTTTTTCAAACTCTTGTGTGATTTAGTGTTTACCGCTTTTGCAAATTTTAAACATTAATACAAACACTTCAAAGCAAATGACCATAAAAAAATATCAAAAATTACTATTTTGAAAAAATGTTATTTTAAAATTTTAGGAAACCTTTTGGTTTTTGTATAAATATTGCATTTTTACACTACAAAAAATAAATTGTTTCTGAGAAAATAAATGAGGGCACAAAAAGTAATAAATTTTGTAGTTAATGAGCTTGAGCAAAAGCTGCCCTCAGGTTTGGTATACCACAAAGTAGACCACACACTTGATGTAATAGATGCGGCCATAAGAATAGCCAAACAAGAGAAAGTAGACGATATCGAGATGGATTTGATCATGGTGGCGGCCGTACTTCACGATGTGGGCTACATCACCAAATACCTTCAAAACGAAAACGAAGCCGCTGACTATGCAGGCACATTGCTGCCTAAATTTGGTTACGGAAAAGAAGAAATTGCTTTGATACAATCCTGCATATTATCAACAAAAATTCCGCAACATCCCACCAATCATTTGGCAGAGATTGTATGCGATGCTGATTTGGATTATTTGGGTAGAGAAGATTTTTTCCACATTTCAGAAAAGCTAAGGAACGAATGGATTAACTTTGGGCTGATAAGCTTGGATAAAAAAGAGTGGAATAGCATTCAGGTAAAATTTTTAGAAGAGCACAATTACTTCACAAAAAGTTCGAAAGAGGCTCGTGCTGCTCTAAAGTCAAAAAACCTTGAGGCCGTAAAGTCTGAATTGAAAGCATAACTGAATATATATATGGCACAATTGCTCATCAAAGAAAGAATAGAAATTTTAAGAAAAGTAGAGATTTTTAGAGATTTCACAGAATATGTGCTCAAAAGTATTGCTGATGTGATGGAAGAAATAGAAGTGAGAAAGATGGACAACATCATCACTAAAGGCGAAGAGGGTAAATGTATGTACATACTTTTTTCAGGGAAAGCTAAAATACATGACGATGAAGTGAAAATAGCCGATGTTGACCCTGTGAATATCATAGGAGAAATGGCTTTGCTTACTTCTGAGCCAAGAAACGCCACCATCACCGCTACTGAAACATGTAAACTTTTGGTATTGAATCAAAATGCTTTTGAACTCATCTCGGAAGATAACATAGAATTCTACAAAGCAATTGTAAAAATATTAATTAAAAAGCTCCAAAAGCAAAACATGGAACTGATAGAGTTCTCAAGAAATGCCAGAAAAATATTGGCTACTTTTTAAGATATAATTTGTGGGTTTTTTACCTGCTGTACCATGTTTTTTATGTGGCTGGTAGCACTAAACAAGTTTTCGTACACTGCCACAATCTTGTGCTGTTTATCAAGCAAATAGGTGGTTCTTTTAGTAAAATTGATGAGAGGCACCACAGAATCATATAGTTTGGCTACCTCACCATCTTCATCTGCCAACAGTTCAAAGGGCAGGTTGTGGGCTTTTTTAAATTCTTTGTGTGTGAGCACACTATCACGACTAATGCCCACAATATCTATATCAAAACCTCTAAACAGAGAAAAAGTGTCTCTAAACTCGCAAGCTTCTGCCGTACATCCCGCAGAAAAGTCTTTTGGGTAGAAATAGATAATCAGCGGTTTCCCGATTTTATCAATATTTAAAGTAAAGTTCTTGCCACTGGTAGAAGGCAAAGAAAAATTTGGTGCTTTTGTTCCAACTTTTAATGACATAGTGAGATTCTAAATCCTTTATATACTTTTCAACACCAAATTAAAATTTGTGTTTAAAGTATTGTCATTAAAATAGGTTAAAATTTGATTAAAATTTATTGCTCTACTTTCTTAGGGAAGTTAAACAATGCAGATGTGAGCAGAGGTACAAAGAAAAACAAAGCTGTAATCACAGAAAAAATCATGTCTGATTTGTGCCCATTTACAATTTCTGATAGTTCTTTTGAACCAAAATAATCTATCATAGACGAGCCAAACAGCTTGAAGCCCAAAATACCGATCACCATAAAAGCTGTATCTTCCAAAAACGAATAGGTTTCCATCAATTTTACAAAGCTTTGTGCCACAAAGCGCATGGCCAATATGCCTATAAATACGCCTACACATATCAAATACACATTGGGAGTAATGGCTACGGCAGCAAAAATATTATCGATAGAAAAAGCCAAATCCATCACTTCAACCAAAATCACGGTAGACCAAAATATGCCCAAACTGCCGCTTGTGATTTTATAAAGCCAATTTTCACGCTTTTCAAATTTGTTTTCCGATTCGCTTTCGATTTGTTTTTTAAAGTGTTTGTAAGTGATGTAAAGCAAATAAGCTCCTCCAAGTGCTTTAAGCCATAAAAATTTCACCAAATATGAGGCAAAAGCCAAACAAAGACCTCTGAAAATGTAAGCACCGATGATGCCATATTTCAATGCTTTGTTTCTGAGTTTTTGAGGTAAATCCATCACCATAGTGGCCAACACAGCGGCATTGTCTACAGACAAGAGGCTTTCTATGATAAATAAGTCAAGAATTATGAGTCCGGCAGTGGTAGCGTCTGTCTCAAAAAGCTTCTGGAAAAGCTCGTCCATTAGGTAATAAATTTAGGTTTCAATAGTGCAAGTTGCTATAATTGAACGTGATTACCAAAATGAATCAAAAAAACCTTTCAAAAAATATAAAAACAGGTGTGGAGATTAATCAAAAGTATTTACATTTGCAGCCCGTTTGGCAAATGTGTAAACCAATTGCCAAAATGTATTCGGGATGTAGCGCAGCCTGGTAGCGTACTCCTTTGGGGTGGGAGAGGTCGCGGGTTCAAATCCCGCCATTCCGACATAAAATCCTAATTATCAGATAACTATCTGTATTAAAGCCTTGCATAGTTCATTTGCAGGGCTTTTTTATTGTGTTCAAAAAATAATTGAGATTTTTAAACATAGTCAAGAATCCGTAAAAAATACATATTTTTGCTTTAAGTGATTAATTTTTGAAAAAAGCCTCAATTGGTTGGCTTGCATAATTATTTCAAAACAAGAAAAACCTAACTTAGCTCAGTATGTCGTCAAGGCTGTTTGTATCAAACAAAGATGAATCGGTGCGAATGTTCAAAAACCCTCTTTTGGACAAGATTTCAAGAATACATTTTTCAATGCCTCTTTATATTTATGTACCCTTGATACTGTTTTGCTTTTATCGCTCTTTGTTTGTGTTTCAAAATGCTTTTTGGCAAGTTCCGCTACTTATTATCTTGGGTATATTTGTGTGGACTTTTACCGAATATTTTTTGCATCGATTTGTGTTCCACTACGAACCTCAAAATCCCATCGGCCAACGCATCCATTTTATCACCCACGGAGTGCACCACGACTATCCCAACGATAGCAAACGCTTGGTAATGGTGCCGGCCATCAGCCTGCCCTTGTGTGTCATTTTCTATACATTATTCTATTATATTATCGGGAAAGAATATGTCGATGCCTATTTCATAGGCTATGTGGCGGGATATTTGTTTTACGACATGACCCATTATGCACTACATCACACCAATTTTAAATCTAAGTTTTGGCTTGATTTGAAGCGCCACCACATGCACCACCACTATTTGGAACCCGACAGAGGCTTTGGCGTTTCTACTGTATTTTGGGATAAAGTATTCAGAACCATGTTTAAAAAAATGATGGCAAAATGAACGTAAGAACTATTTTATGGGGTCTGGTCGCATTGTTTTTTTGCGGTTTTGTCCAAGGCCAGTCTTTTTTCTTAAAAGATATCACCATTCATGTAGGTAATGGACAAGTGATTGAAAACGGAGCTGTGGTGGTGGAAAATGGGAAAATCATATTCTCGGGAAAAGAAAAAGAAATTAACACAACGCTTCCCGAGGCAATCATCGATGGTAAAAGTGCACATTTATATCCCGGAATTATTTCTTTGTACACCAATATAGGGTTGAGCGAGATAGATTACGTGAGGGCCTCGAATGACCACACAGAAGTAGGCGATTTTAACGCCCATGTACGTGCAGGAATAGCCTACAATGTAGATAGTGATGTGATTCCTACACTTCGTTCCAACGGAATATTGGTAGCACAGGTAACCCCTAGAGGCAGCTTAGTAGCCGGAATGAGCTCTGTGATGTACCTCAATGGCTGGACTTGGGAAGAGGCTTTGGTAAAAGCGGATGAAGGTATACATCTTAATTGGCCGACACAATATGCCTACGGATGGCAAAATGAAAGCGAGTTTTCTGCTCAGCGCTCTAAGAATATCGAAAAATTAAATTCTCTTTTTGAATCTGCAAAATCATATTGTTTGCAGCCCACTCCTCAGACAAATCTCAGGCTACAATCTATGTGTGGATTGTTTACAGGCCAAACTACTCTGTATTTGGCTGCTAACCATAGTAAAGATGTGATGGAAGCAGTGCTGTTTGCTGAAAAATATTCTGTGAAGAAAATGGCAATCGTTGGTGCAAAAAACGCACTATCTATCAGCGAAGAACTCAAAAAGCGTGATATTGCGGTAATTCTTAATCGACTTCACGATACGCCTACCAAAGCAGAAGATGATTATGACTATTCTTATAAACTTCCTGCACAATATTGGCAAAAGGGTGTGAAAGTGGCTCACAGCTACTATGGCGATATGGAAGTGGCAAACTCTAGGAATCTTGCTTTTTCGGCCGGAACATCGGCAGCTTTTGGTTTAGAAAAGGAGGCCGCTTTAACGGCTGTCACATTAACCCCGGCTCAAATACTAGGTATCGACCATCGGTTGGGAACCATAGAAAAAGGCAAAGAAGCCACTTTTGTTTTATCAACCGGTGATATTTTTGATATGAAAGACAGCCGTGTGATTCAGGCTTTTATTAAAGGTGTGGCTTGCGACTTGGACGATAAGCAAAAGGCTTTGAACAGAAAATATAAAAATAAATACAAAATAAATTGACATGAACTTGTCGAAGGAAAATAATGTTGTATATTTGCATCCCAATTCACACTACACCGCGGGATGGAGCAGTTGGTAGCTCGTTGGGCTCATAACCCAAAGGTCATAGGTTCGAGTCCTGTTCCCGCTACTAGATACGAAAAGCCTCAATTTTTGAGGCTTTTTTGTTTTTATCCCTCGCATTATTTTTTTATTGATAATCATTCTAAATAAAATTTGGTTTTTAAAATTTCAGTTGTAGTTTTGTCGTATCATTTAGAATTAGTTTAAATAAATTTAAAAAGATGAACAAACTTAACCTTCTGTTATCAGTGGCCATAGTGGCTGTATTAACATCGTGTTCAAACAACGATGACAAAAATGATTCTCCAAAGCCGACACTTAACGTACCTACCAGCTATGACAGCACCGGATATGGAGCCAACACAGTGGCAGAAGCTGCGGTGAGAACCAACTTGAGAAGTTTCGTTTCTGAAATTCAAAAAGGAAGGTCGGCTGCCAATACACTGGATGCAACGGTGCTACAATCAAAATTTTCAAACATCAAATCGCTTGTTCCTGCTGCTTATGCAAGCAAAGTGGAAGGCTGGATAGTGGATATAGCTGCTGCAAGCGGTAAATACTATCTTCCTGCGGCTACAGTGACAGGTGAAGGCGGTGTATACAGCACTGTGAGCGGAGCAGCCTATTTGTTTGATGAAACAGGGATAGAGCCCGAGCAGTTGGTGGAAAAAGGCTTATTTTCAGCAATGCTCTATAACTACGCCATCAAACTTCTTAATGCAGAATTGACTACGGCAGACGTGGACCGCACAGTAGCTATTTATGGTGCATCGCCAGTGTTTCCCAACACGAATACAGCTTCAAAAACCCAATTTCCTGATGCTTTTTCTGCTCTTTATGCAGCAAGAAGAGATAAAAACGATGGCAATGGATTTTACACCCTTAATAGAGATGCTTTCATAAAGCTAAAAGCGGCTGTAGCTGCCGGAAAAGATTATGAGGCTGAGCGAAAAGAGGCAATTGCAACTATCAAAGCCAATTGGGAGAAATCATCTGCGGCTACGGTGATAAACTATTGCAAAGATGGACGTACTAAAATAGCATTGAATACCGATGCTGACAATGCAAGTGCACTACACTCATTGTCAGAGGCTGTGGGCTTTACTTTGGGTTGGAAACAGGTGGCCCAAAGCGATAGAATCATCACCGATGCGCAAATAGATGAGGTTTTGGCTTTATTGAATGCCGAGGATGGAAAAACTTCTACATTTTATCTTTTTGTAACCGATGGCCCCAACCAAATTCAGAAATTACAAACTGTGATAGAAAAATTGCAAAGTATTTACGGCTTCACCGCTGAGCAAGTAAACGATTTTGGAAGCAACTGGATAACAGTTCAAAGCAGATAATTTGTATCAAAAGGGAGAATTGATGGACTTAGTAAGCAGTTATTTTATCTGCTTTTATTTCTGTCAATTCTCCTTTTTGTCTTAAAACAGCTATGCCATAGTTTGAAGCTATATCGGCCACTTCTTTAGGAACACTCATGCCACCTATGCCCAGATAAATCTTGTGGGTTGCATAGTATGGAAACAAAATCCTAAAATTTTTTACTTTTTGGGTTAAAAGCTTTTGAATATCATTGGGGTGAACTTTGTGTTTTATTTCTACTAAGCCAATGCTGTCGCCATTGTATAGAACAATGTCGAATTCATCTTGAATATTTTTTGTTTTAGCTTTTATGTTAGACTGAACCTCGTCAAACTTAATATTACCCAACACAGGATTGGCTTCCAAGGCATAGAAGAAAAGCTCTTCGGCTGTATGGCCAAGATTTATGCCGATGTTAGACAGTATAGTAGCCGTTTCTTTGAGCTTTAAATCTGTTTTGGCGAGTTGTGCATCCGTCTTAGCAAGTTGCGCATCCGTTTTAGCCAGCTGTTCATCGGTTTTGGCCAATTGCAAATCAGTTTTAGCTTGGCGAGCTTCTGCTTGGATATGGCTTTTCTGTAACTCAATTATGGCATTTTCTATTCTATCGAGTCTGTCCATACATTGTTTTTTATTTACAGCAAAGATACTAAAAAATGATTGTAGACTGATATGTAAAATTAGCCGAAAATAGTTCGGTAAGATGCTGTAAATTCTTTGCCTATTTCCAAACGATTGATTCCCTCTTTTTGAGTTAAATCTCCATTAAAGCCAACAGAATCGGCAATCCCGCACCAAGGTTCAAGGCATACAAATTTTTCTACTCCAGGCTTTGTCCAAATTCCATAGAAAGGAAATCCATCAAAGTCCATTTGAACAAATTTTCCTGACTTACGGCTTTTTAGGATAATGCTTTTGGAGCTCATATTCTTTATTACGATAGCATCGGCCGAAAATAAAGAAGTATGGAGTGGGAGCACATTTTGATGTAACTCAACAGGATGTGCCACATGATCGATGAGACCATCTTTTATTAAATACCTCCTGATAGGCTCAGTTTTTTCAAAAATCAAGTCGTAATCTGCCCAAGTTTCATCTGTTAGAAGCGGACAGTTAAAAGCCGGATGGCCACCTACCGAAAAATACATGGTTTGATGCCCTGTGTTTATAACTCTGTAAGTCGTAATCAGCGTAGCCCCCTCTAACTTATATTCGATATAAAATTTAAAATCAAAAGGGTATTTCTGAAGCGTGTTTTCGTTTGATTCAAGCAAAAAGCAGACAGAATTATCGGTGCTTTTTACTAAAACAAAATCCATATCGCGTGCAAAACCGTGTTGCCCTAAGCTATATTCTTTGTCTTGGAAGCGATATTTATTGTCTGCCACTTTTCCCACAATGGGAAACAAAACGGGTGCATGCCGTGGCCACACATCTTTGTGTGCTTGCCAAAGATATTCTGTTTGGTCAACAATGCTTTTGATGCTGGTGAGTTCTGCACCTGCATTTTTCAATTTTACGGATAAAAAGTCGTTTTTAATGCTTGTCTCCATGCCTTATGCGTTTATCAAACCTAAAATGCTCTCAAAAATGGCTCTGCCATCTGTGTTTTTTAGGTCGGGGTCTACTGCACGTTCGGGATGTGGCATCATTCCAAATACATTTTTTGATTTATTGGTAACACCTGCTATGCTTAAAAGTGAGCCATTGGGGTTTGAATCTTCTGTGATATTGCCCGCTGCATCGCAATATTTGAACAGAATTTGGTCGTTGTCTTGAAGTTGTTTTAAAGTGTCGGCATCTGCATAATATCTCCCATCGCCATGTGCTATAGGAATATTGTAGGCCTTGTTGTGGTCCATGTGTGCGGTCACCAAAGCCGATGTAGATATAGGTTTGATGTATTGGTTGCTGCATACAAACAGTCGTCCCGTGTTTCTTATCAATGCACCGGGAACCAGTCCTGCTTCGGCTATTATTTGAAAACCGTTGCAAACGCCCATCACGTATCCACCCCTGTTGGCATGTGCTATCACACTGTTCATAATGGGCGAAAACCGTGCAATAGCTCCAGAACGCAGATAATCACCATAAGAAAAGCCACCGGGTAAGAATATAAAATCACAGCCTTTCAAATCGTCTTCTTTGTGCCAAAGTTTTACGGCTTTTTGTCCCATCATCTCACTGAGGGCATATACCATGTCTTCATCGCAATTTGAACCGGGAAATACTACAACACCAAATTTCATTGTTTTTACAAAACACCTCTAAAACCCGTAGAGGCACATTTTTTAGTTTGAAATATCCTAGGGCTTATATATAGTGGATATTTTGTTTACAGAGAATAATTGGCTTGGAAAACCAAATAAATTCGGCCCAAAATTATAAACAAAAAGAGTATTATAATCTTGGTTTGTTATTTTTTCCATTAAAAATATAAAATCAAATATTGACAAAGGGGCTGTAAATCAAATAAAATTCAGAAACAGCGTTTTAAACTTTTTGGAGGAAACAATCAGATATTTTCTATCAAGGCAAAATTGATTTACTATTTTTGCACCTCAAAATTTTGAATAACCTCAATTCAAATTTTAAAACTCAAAATTTAACATTTCCTCAATGTCGATTTCCAAAGTTTACGAGCCAAAAGAGATAGAAAAAAAGTGGTATGCTTATTGGCTAAAGCATAAATTTTTTAGTGCGAAACCAAATCCAAGTAAGAAGCCCTATACTATTGTTATCCCTCCGCCCAATGTAACGGGCGTATTGCACATGGGGCACATGCTCAATAATACGATTCAAGATGTGTTGGTTCGCAGAAAACGCATGCAAGGCTACGAAGCACTCTGGGTTCCGGGAACAGACCACGCTTCTATTGCCACAGAGGCAAAAGTGGTGGCCATGCTCAAAGAAAAAGGCATTGATAAAAAGGACATCAGCAGAGAAGAATTTTTAAAATACGCTTGGGAGTGGAAAGAAAAATATGGAGGCATCATACTTGAGCAGCTTAAAACACTTGGGGCTTCATGCGATTGGGACAGAACGCGTTTCACTATGGAGCCTAATCTGTCGGAGGCAGTGATTGAAGTTTTTTGTAAATTGTATGATAAAGGGCTGATTTACAGAGGTGCCAGAATGATAAATTGGGACCCGCAGGGAAAAACCGCTCTTTCAGACGAAGAAGTGATTTATAAAGAAGGACAAAGCAAGTTACATTATATAAAGTATTACCAAGCCCCCCCCGCCCCCGAAGGGGGAGCTCCTAACGCACTGTCCCATAGTGAAAAGGATGGGTTTGGGTCTCCCTCCCCTTCGGGGAGGGCTGGGGAGGGGCTTTTTTTTACCATTGCTACTACACGGCCTGAAACCATCATGGGCGATGTGGCTATTTGTGTGAACCCCAACGATGAACGTTACAAACACCTTATAGGAAAGAAATTTTTAGTGCCTTTGATAAACAGAGCCATACCCGTTATCACAGATGAAGCAGTGGATATGGAGTTTGGCACAGGTTCACTGAAAGTTACTCCTGCTCACGATTTAGTTGATTACAACATCGGTTTGAAATACAATTTGGAGGTAATAGACATATTGACTGATGATGGAAAAATATCAGAAGCCGGACAAATATACGTAGGTGAAGACCGCTTTGCCGCTCGAAAAAAAATAGTAAAAGAGCTGGAAGAAAAGGGCTATCTCATTGAAAGTAAAGACATTGTAAACAAAGTAGGCACAAGCGAACGCACAGGTGCAGTAATAGAGCCACGCATTTCCACCCAATGGTTTGTGAAGATGAAAGAATTGGTGAAACCCGCTTTGGAAAATGTGTTGAAGGATAACATCAAGCTTCATCCAAAGGAGAAATTCATCAACACCTATAAACATTGGATGGAAAACGTACAGGATTGGTGTATTTCACGCCAACTCTGGTGGGGACAACAAATCCCTGCTTGGTACGATGAAAAAGGTAACTTTTTAGTAGCTCCCAATAAAGAGGAAGCTGAAAAATTATATCATTCAAAATTCAAAATTCAAAATCCAACATTAACAAGAGATGAAGACTGCCTTGACACTTGGTTTTCTTCTTGGCTATGGCCCATTTCTGTTTTCGATGGTTTCAAAGATCCTGAAAATGAGGATTTTAAATACTTTTATCCAACCAATGATTTAGTGACTGCACCTGAGATTCTTTTCTTTTGGGTGGCTAGAATGATTATGGCCGGATATGAGTTTAAAGGCGAATTGCCGTTTAGAAACGTATATCTTACAGGAATAGTGCGGGACAAACAAGGCCGAAAAATGAGTAAATCGCTTGGCAACTCTCCCGATCCATTTGAACTCATAGAAAAATACAGTGCCGATGGTGTTCGGGTAGGAATGTTACTCTCCTCTCCGGCAGGAAACGATTTGCTTTTCGATGAAAAATATTGCGAGCAAGGACGAAACTTTGCTAATAAAATTTGGAACGCTTTTAGGTTGGTGAAGAGCCTCACCCCTAACCCCTCTCCTTCAGAGAGGGGAACTCCAGCTCCTCAAACACTCCCTTCGGGGGTTGGGGGGCTTTGGTTTGAAAACCGCTTCAACCAAGCCCTTGCCGAAATTGAAGATAATTTTGAAAAATATCGCCTTTCAGACGCTTTGAATGGCGTTTATAAACTGGTTTGGGACGATTTTTGTGCCTGGTATCTAGAGATGGTAAAACCCGAATTTGGGCAGCCTGTTTCTCGAAATATATATGATGCTACCATTCGATATTTTGAGCAAATTCTTAAAGTAGTTCATCCATTTATGCCATTCTTGACCGAAGAAATTTGGCACGAATTGCGTGAACGTAGCGAAAAAGACTGTGTTATTGTAGCGGAATACCCCAAAGTGCAGCCTTTTGATGCTGAGTTTCTAAAACAGAGCGAAAAAGTGCTTGAATTAATTTCTCAAATCAGAAATTACAGAAGCAGCAAGGGAAAATCGCCCAAAGAAGCATTGAATTTACAAGCCAAAGTACTCCAAAACGAAGGCTTAGACCAATACCTCGTAAAGTTTGAAGGCATTATTCACAAATTGGCAAATGCCAAAATAGAAAACACTTCTACTCCATCCGGAATGAGTGCTTTCATAGTGGGTGGCCTAGAGTTTTATGTCCCTATTGATGCAAATTTGGATACAGCCAAAGAAAAAGCTGATATCCAAAAAGAAATAGATTATTTACAAGGCTTTTTGAAATCGGTAGATGCCAAATTGAGCAACGAGAAATTTGTAGCCAACGCCAAGCCCGAAGTGATAGCCAACGAGCGGAAGAAAAAAGCCGATGCAGAGGCCAAAATAGAAGCTTTTAAGAAATCTTTAGAAGCTATTGGCTAGCTTTATTTGTCGGTTTAAAGATTTTTGAATAGGTAGAAATATATTTAAGCACCTTTTGTAGGGAGCGTAAACCTGTTTTTTCAAATACGCTCCCTATATTTTTTTACTGATTGGCTAATATTGGGTTTTGCTATACAAAGTACTTTACCCATTATATCCGTTTTTATCGTTTTGAGAAAGCCAATTTAGTGAGGAGGGTAAACTTATGAAGTTTTATGTATATGAATTAATATTCGTCTCCTATTAAACTGTTTTCATGTACTCAATCTGGTTTGAACTTTATCACTTCATAATTGTCAATATTATTCTTTGAAGCTTCTAAAATGTTGTACTTTATTTTATAATACCCCTTGTCTTTATTTAAAAAAGTTCTATTAATAAATTGTCTTACATTTTCATCTACTCTATCAAGGCTTATATGATAGGGCTCTACAGTGAATGAAATCTCACCTTTTGAGCCATTTGCAGTAAGGAAATAATAATCTTTATAATCGCATTTTACTCCTTTAAATATTAAGACTGGATACTTGTACGTTCTTATAAAGTTGTCAATTTTGACCTTTATGGCTTCATCTGAACATATAAAATTCTCTAGGGATACTGAAGGAGTACCTAGAGAATCTACTTTTATATTTAGACTTAGGCGAGAAGTGATTTTCGTGAGTTTTGAATTGGAGAATTCAGTTTTGATAAAATCAGAGTAGTCTATTAAAAATTTTTTATAAAGTTGTGGTTCGTATTCTTCCAAAGTTATTTCGTAAGATGATTTGAGAGAATATAGCTTGTCTAATTCTTTTCGTTGTTCAAGTTGCTTCTCGATTGCGATTTGCCTATTTCTTTCTTCTTCATGTTCTTTTTGCTTTACAATTTGCAGACTATCTTCAGTTTTTTTTGCTTTTAGTCTATTCAACTCATCTTCTTCCTCTTGTTGTTCAGCAACATCTTCTTCTTTTTCCAAAAGATTTTCTTCTGAATCCAATACTATTTCAGATTCCTTAACATTTTTAAATCGATATGCAATTTTATTTAGATCTACCAAACTAATTTCAAAACATTGATCTTGTTGTATTATTCCTTTTTTAGAATAAAATAACGGGTTGTCCAATGAAAATGAAGGTGAAGACCAAAATGTAAAGTAATCCCTTATATCATTACCAAATTTATTAAACTTTTCATCAAATATTGGCAAGCTACTACTGTAATCATGGATGATTTTACAGATAGATTTGTTGTTTTTCAAAAGTATTGCACCTACCAAAGAATCATTTATACTTGATACAATACTTGGATTTATTTCAGATTTTTCAAGAATCTCACCTGTTTGAATATTTCTATGGAGTTGAAAATATCTAACACCATTTTTATATTTTCTAATATCTTCAAAGGGAACTAGAGCTTTTTTGTAAGACAATTTATAACTACCATTAAAAAGTCCAACTTTATTCAAATTGAATTCAAGATTTACTTTTTCATCGTTATCAACAAAAACATATTTATCTACGATAATGTTGTTTTTGAAATTTACAGTTGACGATTTTAATATGTTCCCAGTAGCTTTCGCTTTGGATTGATATGACCATTTCCCTTCCAGATTTCCATTTTTATAAAAACCCGATGATACCTCTTCAATTGGGTATTCTGGTTTAAATAGACTTTTTATGTATTCTCTTTTCGTCTTAATAATTACCCATTTACCATCTCTAAAATTATTTTTGAAAGAACCAGTAATTTTAAGTTCGTCACTCTTATAGCTAAAACTACCATGGTATACTCGTTCAGAATTTTCATTTTCGTAATAATGGTAAGTTGCAGTTCCGTTTTCAAAACTACCAGAATAAGTTTTTAGTGTTTGACTAAATAAATTTTGAAAAATCAATATATAGATACCAATTAGTATTTGTGCTTTCATTATTTGATATTGAAGTGTAGTCTTTTATGTATTAGATGTTATTTTGAGAATTCATTATCCTTTTCTCCATTTTCTTTAATTTTCTCTCTGTTTTAACAGAACTTCTTACGTTTACTGCCCAAATAGCAATTATTAACCATAATATAAAGCCAATTCCGAAAACCAAAAATGTGAAGCAGGCTATTACTTGTAAAATCAAAGCGATTATTCCTGATATAATTCGCCCATTAATAATCATTGATACTCCGGGTAGTACTAAAGCTAAAAGTAGCATGTGGTTTATAATTTGTTTTTTCTCCTACTCTTTTAAGGTTTTTCGGAATCACCTTTTTTGTATATTTATTCTACTTTTTTTAGTATAATTTTTGCCTCATCAGTTATTGCGACTAATCTTTTTCCATTGTCTTTTAGTTCAAAGCCTTTTGCATTAGGCTCTCTTTTGCCGATGAATATTCTACCGTCTTCTACTGAATAACTCTCAATGGTGGGGCCTTTATTTCCGCCAAATACATCTAACATCACATTTTTTACAATTTGCTTAACTTTGAAATTATCCATGAAAATGTACGTTAAGTGTATCCCTCCCATCATCATAGATGTTAGCTGGCTTTGCATCTCTATATCTCCTTCATATGTACCATCTAAATAAAATTGAGCCTCTTTTGGGACTTTTATATTTTTATAAAACCCAAAATCATCTTTATTGAGCGAGTTGTTCCCTGTAGGTTTTAGTTCTGCATAGAAATCTTCACCTATCATCAGTAAACTTTCATTCTCTCCAATTTTTTTATATCTGATAATTATATTCATACTAGAACCATCTGCTAAGCCAAAGACTACCGTGGAGTCATTATCAGATTGAGAAAAGTTCAAAGTATCATTTTCAGAACCGAAAATGGCATTTGAATAAATAAAAGCTTTACCATTATTAATTAATAGAGCTATTGGAGATAGTTTTCTTTGGTCATCTATCTTTATAATATTTCCTTTCCAGCCTTTGTCTTTTATGCTATCTATAGGCTTCGAGCAAGAATACAACATAATGAATATGGATGCTGATAATAGGTAATGTATGAATTTCATTTTAGTTAGTGGTTAAAAGGACATTTATTGCATCCCAAAAATAATTTCTTACTTTTCTTTCGCTAGTGACAGACAATTCATATTTTAGCACTTACAATTGATATATGTGCATTATGAAGGTAGGTAATAAAATAAGAATACTCAGAGAGACCAAAAACCTAAGCCAAGAAAACATGGCAGAGCTTTTGAAGATGTCTGTTACAGGCTATGGAAAAATAGAGAGAGACGAAGTAAATATCTCTTTGGAAAGATTAAAAGCGGTAGCTGATGCATTACAAATTAGTCCGGAGGAAATTATAAATAATAATGCACCTATTTTTAATAACTATGGTACTGCTAATGAAAAAAGCTTCTCAGTTTTTAACGAGTATTCATCAAAATTTGAAAAAATGCACATGGAAATGATAAAACTATATGAAGATAAGGTGAAACTGCTTGAAGAAAAGATAAAGCAGCTAGAAAACAAGTAGTTGCTTTTATGTTTTTTGATGAATTGATGACACTTTTTTATAAATATGTTTACTTCATTAAGATACTTATGTTAATATATAATAGTAGCCTGTAATTTCAATTATTTGTACTAAAGTTTCTAAAATAAGTAAAATCGCCCAATCATATTTCTAGGCAAAACATTTTTTTCAACTTATCCACATACAGCTTTTTCAAAAATGTGTTAGTTTTATGCCTCTTTTGATAAAACAACCGATGCCTAAATACTTTTATTGTATCATCTTATTTTTAACTGTCTGTTTTTCAGCATACAATCAAATAGAAAGTAATCAATTAAGCGATGTAGTATTGAAATACAAAAAATCAGCAGATAAGCATTTCAATAGGAAAGATTATGTGGTGGCTATGAAAGAATATGCTACCATCATTCAATATTATATCAACGACCCTGAGGTGAATTACAAATACGGAGTTTGTATTTTATATGCCAATTATCACAAAGAAATGGCCATCCCTTTTTTTGAAACCGCCATCAAAGCCGGAAATGTGGAGGCAATCAAAATGTTGGGGCTGACTTATCATGAAATGTACAAATTTGAAGAAGCCTTGAAATACTATCATGTATACACACTAAAATCAGACACAAATAGTAATAAATATAAAAAGTCTAATATTAAAAAGCTGATTTCCAATGTGTTGACAGCAATAGATATGGTGGATAATCCTGTTGACGTTACGATAGAAAACGTAGGGCATAATATCAATTCGGAATTTGCAGACTATGTGCCGATAGTTACGGCCGATGACCAAGAGATATTTTTTACCTCTCGCAGGCCATCTTCAACCGGAGGAGATATTGACCACGATTCGGAGTATTTTGAAGACATATTTTACTCAGACAAAGACTCTTTGGGCCGCTGGATGCCATCGAGGCATATTTCGGGAGACTTAAACTCTCACCATCACGATGCTGTAGCCGGACTTTCTGCCGACGGACAAACATTAATAATCTACCAAAATGATTTGTATGGTCACGGAGGAGATTTGTTGGTTTCATACCTGCGCGACACAGTTTGGACTAAGCCCAAAATGCTTTCAGAGCAAATAAGCCTAAAAGATTCTTGGGAGCCTAGTGCATCGCTCACGGCCAACGAAGATGCAATATATTTTAGCAGCGACCGTCCGGGTGGCTATGGCGGACTAGATTTGTACGTATCGAAACGCTTACCAAGCGGCCAGTATGGCGACCCTGTAAACTTGGGTGCTGAGATAAACACCGAAGAAGACGAAGATTCTCCATTTATTTCAGCAGATAGCAAAACCTTGTATTTTAGTTCAAAAGGACATAGAAACATGGGAGGCTACGATGTGTTTAAGAGCGAAAAAGATGTGTCGGGCAAATGGTCGAAGCCCGAAAACATGGGTTATCCCATAAATACTACAGATGACGATATCTTTTTTACCATCAATGCCGAAGGAACACATGGGTATTATACTTCATTGGGAGCAGATTCTTACGGTGAAAAGGATATTTACATGATTAAATTCAAGCCAAAACCAAAAACCTTGGCTGTGCTGAAAGGCAAAGTGACCGATACAAAGAACAAGCCTATTGCATCGCAGATTTTTGTAAGCAAAGTAGCTTCCGGTAAGCTCAACGGATTGTACAATTCAAATGCATCGAGCGGAAAATACCTGATAGTGCTCCAACCCGGCAACAGCTACAGAGCCATTTTCAAAGCCGAGGGCTATGTGAGCGATACTTTAATAGTCAATGCGCAAGAATTTCAGGGATTTAATGAAGTGATTAAAAATATTATTTTGAAAAAAACAGGAGAAAAGCTCCCCGACACATTGAAAATTACTTCAAAAGAAAACATAGTGATTGGCAAAAAAGATACTGTTGCAACCAATAAAGAAATTCACACTAAAAACACTTCAGTAGTCACTTTGGTAGACACCAACGGAAAACAAAAAGAAGTAAGGGTACAAAAAATACAAAATGACACACTAAAAAGTGCTGCCAAAGCTGTAGCTATTGATTTGAGCGATTCGGCCAAACAAGTGTCTCATTCTGCGAAGCATCATTTCACCAAAGATTGCGAAATAGATTTTACAGACAGCGTGCATATATTGAATTTTAATTTTGGATATAAAAAAATAGATTTAACATCTCGACAGTATTTTGCCCTCGATTCTATATTGAAGCCTGTGAAAAAGAAAATAGTGGGAATTAAAATCAACACACATACCGATAATGTGGGTTCTGTGCGCTACAACATGGTGTTGTCTCAAAAGCGAGCCCAATCCATAGCCCGCCATTTGCAGAAAACAGGCTTTAGCAAAGCCAAAATAGTGGCTTGTTTTTATGGCGAATCCAAGCCACTATTTGAAAATAGTTTCCCCGATGGCACCGACAACCCCGATGGACGGTATAGAAACCGTAGGGCAGAGATAGAATTCTTTTTGGCTGAAGATAAATAGTTTTGAATTTCAAGTATCAAGAACGTTTTTACCCAACTTGATACTTGATTTTTTGTGTGCTATACCGACATCGACAGCAAAGCATCGGACTGCAAACGTCTGTAGATTTGGTCTTTGCTTTTTTCTACATGAATGTTGGTAAAGAACTTGTTGATACACCATTTGAAGTTGCCTTGTAGCGTAAAATCGGCCATGTCTTCGTCAGATTTGCAAACGATGGAAATTTCTTGCGCACTCGCATAAAGGCGTTTCAGACCGCATTCTATGGTTTCATTGCTCGATTGGGGCTTAAATTCAAAGGTGTTTTTGTAAAACTCAAACCAATTTTGGGCCATTTGCTTTTGTTCCTGATTCAACCGAGAAGAAAGCCTTTCTTTCAATGCCACAAAAGCCACATTGCTGCTGTCTATTCTGTTGGCATGATGAAATGTGTTGTAGCTTTGCGACATTTCGTCAAAGGCTGTTTCCATCTCCTCTATCATTGTAGAAGCGTAGTCTTCCATATCTTCCGTGAAAATGAGTTCGCGTTCTCTTTCGCAAATATTTTTACTCAACAAGTGGAGAATACGAAAATTGGTAGACTTAAAATGATTCATTTTTTCCATATACTCTCTGGTATTCAGGTCTTTATCGCCCAAGAACCAACGCTTTTCCAGTTGGTAATAATGAATGGCATCTTCTAAAATTGAGTCCATTTTGGGAGAATAGAAGCTGCTTTTTGATATGATACCCCAAGTTTTTGACTTTTTGATGATGTTCCAGTCAAGAATAGAAGCAGTGGTTTCTACATCTTCATTTTCATTGTCTACATTAATAATCATGGACTCTACAGTGAGCAACAGCGGGAAACAGTCCCAAAACTGCTCTCGTGTCCATCCGTAAAGTTTGAAATAGACATGGTAGCTGCAAAACACATTGCGCATGGCCCTGTGAAGCGAATCTCTGCTGAGTGTTTTTAGCTCAAAAGGGTCTTTTGGTTTAGCTTCTTGGATGATGTTGAGCATGTTTATCTCCTTATCAATATGCACATAAGGAACATCGGCCATCAATTGGGTGAGCCAATCGTACATTTTTTGATTAGGAACATGGGTATAAAGATTAATTTCCGAAAGGAGGGCAATGGCATCATTGTAAAGATTGCTCACTTTTACAGAGGTGTATTCCAAACTTCCCGAACGCTTGAGGCAGTCGAAAAGAAGCTGTTTTTCTTCTTGGGTTATGTTTTCTTTACCTAAATATTTTCTGAAAAGTTCGGCATTTTCATCGTTGAGTTGTATGCAATGAATGATGGGGAAAGAATATTTACCTTCCTCAAAATCAGAGGCAAATGTGCCTTTTTTGGCAAAATATTCTTCTGAAACCAAGTCCATAAAATCGTCTCGCACCTGATAGAGCTTACCCACCACATCGGCAAATTCAAGAATTAATTGATCGAGTTTTTTGCTGTTTTTTTCGTTTGAAAGGGCTGATAAGCACATACAAAACACCCGAAAGAAGCTACCTGTTTTGTTGGCTACCATTTCCATGTATTTGTCTTCGGTAGGTGCTGTTTTGGTTTCTCTATAGTATATATCTTCCGATTGGCCTATGTGTGCTCGGGTAGTTTCTTCGATGTAGTGCATCAAGCATTTGTTACCCAAATTGATATAGGTAGACAGCAGGACTTGGAAATAGGTGGTGTAGGCAGCACACAATGTTTGGTTGATACCATAAATCTCGTGAGCGGTTTTTTCTTGCCTGCGCACGATGGTATTGTCCATGATGTCGTCTATCAGAAGACTACAATTGTGCATGCTTTGGCCTGTTTCCATCAGGTGTGTGAGCCTGTCCATGGGCACAGCATACCATTTGTTGAGTGCCATTGCAAACTGCGCCCTATTCATCGAGCCTTTGTTTTTGGCCACATGCAACATGGGGTTGAAAATAGGATTATTTATGTCTATGTAGGCATTGAGGCTTTCAGGAAACTGTTTGGGTTTGTGGTCTACCAACATTAAATTAATCTTTGCCCAATTATTAGCCCGGTCGTTGATGTCTTCTTTTAACAAGTCTTCGGGCAGGGCTTTGTCGGGCACCATCATCTCCACGATTTCGCTGCTGAGCTCGGGTACTTGCTTACCCAAAATTTCAAAAAGCATCAAAGCACTGTCGTAGAGGCCGTCTACATTTCTCAAATTATTTCCATCAAATGAAATATAAGGTATAATTGCATCTATGAATCTGTCTTTTTGTGCATCGTCCAAATAATCGAGCAAATGGGTTTTGTTGTGGTTGTACAGGATTTCATCGATTTTGATGAGCGGGCCGAATACTTTCGGTTTTTTATTGTGTTTTTCAGTGAAAATACTGCAAAAGTCGCCTTTATACCCACTTTTTTTCAAAAGTGCATTGGCAGCCCTTCGTCCCGATTCGTTTGCCGATTCCATGGTAGCCAAATAAGCGGAAGTTTTGGCGTAATCGCCTGCCACAAAGAAGTTTTCAAAAATTGTTTCTGCATCGGGCCTCTGCTCCCACGAGTCGGTCACGTTCATGTAAAGAGGCGTTTCGTTTGTGGACTGCTTTCCTCCTTTCAAATGAATTCCGGGGTCTATAGAGTAATCTATTAAAATGTTTTTAATGGCAGCAAAGCTTTTGGCATAGGTTTCGGGTGCGTTTATTTCCATTTGCAGCAATAGCTCGTCTACCAATTCGGGCAGGGTACACTCTTTGGCTGCTTTTTTGTAAATCAGTCCGGGTGCATCCCAGTCGGCTATGATGAGTGAAAGGCACGCCCCAAATTTTTTATCGGTAATATTTTTCTTTACGCTTTCGTTTGACCAAAAATCTGATTGAAGTATTCCCGAAATGGCCCAAGGAGATTCAGAAAACCCAAAATGACCTCTTGGCATAGGCACAGGTTCTTCCAGATAAAATACTATGCCTGCTTGCCATCCCGACTTGAGTTTATAATAGTTTTGAAAATGTAGTTCTTCTATTTGTGCTTTGGTAAGCACCGACTCTAAATTGTGGTGGGGAATGGCCGTGACGAAATAATCGCTTTTGTCTATTATTTTTTTATCGCCATGTGCAATGGTAGCAGATGCAATTTTGCCATCTTTAAATTCAAAGCCTGAGAGAGAGGCATTCAGTACAAACTCCACTCCTTTTGAGCGAAGGTATTTTTCCCAGTGGTCAAAAAAAGCTTCGTTGGTGGGTGCATTTAATATATCAAGGCCATTGTTGGTCAAAAACCTGTTCAGTGTGTAGCTCAGTGCCCTCACACTGGCCTCCGTAGAGTGAACCGAAGCTGTGACTTTGGGTGTATTTTGAAAAAAGCGTATGCTTTTGTGGCTGTCGTTTTTATAATTGGCCACTATGTATTCGTCCCAAGAGAGCATTTCAAACTCTTCTTCATGCCTTTTATCGCACGAAATCATGGCTTTGAGCCACGAAATGGGTGGCCTCACGGGGGCTTGCATAGTCTCTTTGAACGAAAATAAAAACTCGTCTACTTGCAGTTCTTTTACTTCTACCAAGTTGTCAAACACAGAACCCGCATCAGTTGGTATTCTTTTAAGAGTATCGTGGAGGTTTTCGTACCATTTGATAAAAAATCGAAATCCATGCTCGCCCGGATATTCGTTTCTGGCATCTAAATGACCTTTTATGGAGAAGCTTCTTGCTTTGCCCCCCAAAATATCATTTCGTTCATACACTTTTACTCGATACCCTCTCTCACAAAGTTCGTGTGCAGTGGTAAGCCCCGATATGCCGCCACCAAATATTGCTACAGTTTTTTGCATGGATAAATTATTTTTTAGGTAATTAATGAAAAAAAAATCAATTATAAAATACCTATTTATCAAAAAATATAGGAGTAATATATTGCTTTAAACATTTCTATTAATCATAATTTTTGTTTTTCACAAATGATAATTTACGTTTAATAGTTTGAAATTCAATACATTAAATATAATTCATTCTTGTTTTTACATTAATATTACTTGTATAGTTTTAGGGGTTATCTGTCAAAAAATAAATATCAACACCATGAATATTTTTTATAGAATGAGGCCTGTTTGTTTGGTATCTATACCTAAAACTTGAAGTAGTATATATAAGTTTTTATCATAGATATTGAAACAATAGACTCATAAAATTATACTTATGAATAACAAACTGACGATGAATTGCACTTAGTCTGCGGAGGAATTGAACCCTTATTCACTATGTTAATACAAAAGCCACAATCTTTATCTTTATTAGAGGTTAATTGCAGTCAAATATTATTTTTGTGCAGACTTTTATACCTTAACTACAAATTTTAACTATGTCATTAAAAATCACCCTTGGTGCAAAAGAATATTTCCCTTTTGTAAAACAAGTACAATACGAAGGACGAGAATCAGACAATCCGCTTGCTTTTAAATACTACGACCCTGAGAAAGTGGTGGCAGGCAAAAAGATGAAAGACCATTTTCGTTTTGCAGTAGCCTACTGGCACACCCTTTGCGGCACTGGTGGCGACCCATTCGGTCCGGGCACAAAAGTATTTCCTTGGTCTCTTGCTGCTGACCCGATACAGGCTGCCAAAGACAAAGCAGATGCTTGCTTTGAATTCGCCACCAAAATTCAAATACCTTTTTATTGCTTTCACGACATCGATATGTCGCCCGAAGGAAGCAGCGTAGCAGAGTATGAAAAAAATCTGCAAACGATGGTAGAATACATGAAAACCAAGCAAGCCGAAAGCGGTGTGAAACTGCTTTGGGGTACTGCTAATTTGTTTTCAAATCCTAAATTTATGAACGGGGCTTCTACCAATCCTGATTTTGCAGTGCTTACCCATGCCGCAGTGCAAGTAAAAGCTGCTTTGGATGCCACCATAGCCCTTGGCGGAGAAAATTATGTGTTTTGGGGTGGGAGAGAAGGCTACATGAGCCTGCTCAACACCAACATGAAGCGTGAACTTGAGCACATGGCCAAGTTTTTACATCTTTCAAAAGATTATGCCCGCAAACAAGGATTCAAAGGCACTTTCTTGATAGAGCCTAAGCCTATGGAGCCTAGCAAGCACCAATACGATTTTGATTCGGCTACGGTAATAGGCTTTTTAAAGGCCAATGGATTAGACAAAGATTTCGAATTGAATATAGAAGTAAACCATGCCACACTTGCCAGCCATACTTTTGCTCATGAACTGCAAGTGGCCGCAGATGCAGGCATGTTGGGAAGCATAGATGCCAACCGTGGTGATTACCAAAACGGATGGGATACCGACCAGTTTCCTGTAGATTTGTTTGAACTAACGGAAGCCATGTTGGTGATATTGGAAGCAGGCGGATTTAAAACCGGGGGCGTAAATTTTGATGCCAAAACACGCAGGAACTCTACCGACTTAGAAGATATTTTCATAGCCCACATAGGTGGTATGGATGCTTTTGCCCGTGCTTTGCTCATTGCAGATTCAGTATTGACAAAATCGAAATATAAAGAGCTACGCAAAAACCGCTATGCTTCTTTTGATTCGGGTGATGGAAAAGCTTTTGAAGAAGGTAAGCTTGATTTGGTGGCTTTAAGAAATTTAGCGGCTAAAAATGGCGAACCTGCTTTGGTGAGTGGCAAACAAGAAATGTTTGAAAACATCATTAACCAATATATTTAATTTCTTGTAAAATAAGAGGAAGGGGTGCGTGGATTTTGTTTCCATGCACCTTTTTTATTGTATTCTGCTATAGATAACAGATGTTTTTGAATTGAGATAGTGGAGATAGATAGTATTGAAGAGTTTAAAGGGATTTAACTTGATAGTTTTTAATTGATAGTGAGATAGTTTATAATTAAAGACAGCCAAGGCATATATAATCATGTAAAAGGAGATTTATTCTCTAAACACAATAAAATCTATTCATTATCTTGTCCCAGTTTTTGCTAATAAATATGAAAAATTTACTATCCAATATCACTTTTCAAGTTTTGTTTGCCATTCTGGTGGGCATAATTTTAGGCAGTTTTTTCCCCGAATGGGGAATGAAGATGTTGCCAATCAGCGATGTATTTTTTAAGGTGGTGAAGATGTTGGTGCCGCTCATTGTGTTTTTCAGTGTGGTAAATGGTATAGGCAGCATAGGGAATCTAAAGAAATTAGGCTCGCTTGGGGGAAAATCTTTGTTGTATTTTGAAGTAGTGACCACGATGGCCTTATTGATAGGTTTGGTGCTGGCTAACATCATAAAGCCCGGAGTTGGAGTAGATTTTTCTCAAATTAAGATGGGAGATGTTTCTGCTTACACGAGCCAGAAAGCACAAACGGGCATAGATTGGAAAGAATTTTTACTACACATTGTTCCGGGCAATGCCGTGAAAGCTTTTGCCGAAGGCGATGTGGTGCAGGTATTGTTTTTCGCTATTTTATTTGGTATTGGGCTCACCCAGCTCGGAACTTCGGGTGAAAGCATCTTGAAAACGTTTGATAAGATTCTTCATATTTTATTCAACATTCTATCCATGTTGATGAAGTTCGCTCCCTTGGCGGCTTTCGCAGCGATGGCTTTTGCCATTGGCAAGTTTGGTTTGCAGAGCCTGGTGCCGCTGGGCAAGGTGATGCTCACGTTTTATGGTACAGCTATCCTATTTGTGTTCATAGTGCTTGGCGCAATAGCTCGATACACAGGTTACAGTATTTTCAAACTACTCTATTATATCAGGGAAGAGTTTTTTATCGTGTTGGGTACGTGTTCGTCAGAGACGGTGCTGAATCGAATCATGAATAAAATGGAAAAAGCAGGTGTTTCAAGTTCTATCACTCGGTTTGTGATTCCCACCGGTTATTCTTTTAATTTAGATGGCTCTACAATTTATCTTTCTATTGGAGCTGTATTTTTGGCACAGGCTTTCGGTGTTAGTTTGGATTTTCAACAGCAGGCTACCATCGTTTTTATATTGATGGTAACTTCCAAAGGTGCTGCTGCTGTGCATGGCAGTGCCATTGTGGTGCTTGCTGGCACCATGCAAGCCTTGAAAATCATCCCCGTGGAGGGAGTGGCTTTGCTTCTGGGTATCGACAGGTTCATGTCCGAAGCCCGAGCCACGACCAATTTGATAGGCAACAGCGTTGCGGCATTGTTCATAGCCAAGACCGAAAACGAGCTGGATATGAATCTATTGAACGAGGCACTTGGTGAAAATAATAAAAAAGAGTAAAAACTTTTTATGGGATCAAAAAGTATGATTCTTTTCTTTCTTAATAGTTGCTATATGTCGATAGGCCACCTTTTGTTTATTACTAAGTAGAATTTAAGCTCCAATAGCATGTTGAATGAAAACAGACTAATTATAGCTTTTACGACATAATTGTTTGGATATTTTGGGATTTTGTTATGGTTTATTGATCTAAATGCTGATAATTGTTATTCTTCATGAAGATAGTTGATATTCATTTTCATGACGATTTCCAATAATAAGGGCAGAAATGCTACAACAAAAAAGTTGAAAATGATAAAAAAAGCCCATAGATTTGAGAAAAGTATTTTTTTCTGAATTAATAAAACAATAATGTATCCATCTCGATGTGTCGAGATACACCCTTGGATATTTAAAGAAACATATAAAAATATTCCCTACAAGGGTTGAGGGCTTCTACTAAATGAAATTTCTTAGGTATAGCGCAGATTATCGCACACTATTTGCAGTAGCACTTTATTTTGCAGTGGCTATTTGTTCGTGGGTTTATTGGAATGAAGTTCATTGGACCGTAAATGTTTTGATGGTAGTGGTAAACTGTGTCATGTCTTTTTTGTGCGCGGTAATAGTTCATAACACGGTACATGTACCTATTTTTTATTCAACAAATGCTAACAAGCTTTTTCAAATTGTGTTGTCTTTCACTTATGGCCACCCTGTTACAGCTTTTGTACCCGGCCATAATTTCAGCCATCATAAATACACCCAAACACTCAAAGACTCTCAGAGAACGTCTAAAATGAGGTTTAAAATCAACTTTTTTAATCAATTGCTTTATGCTTTTGTGATGGCAAACGATGTGCTTTCGGCAGAACTCCGCTTTGCAAAGAAAATGTACAAAGAAAAGCCCAAGTGGTTTTGGCAATATGCCATCGAACTGGGTTTGGTTTTGGGCATAAAGGCTATTTTGTTGATTGTAGATTGGCAAAAATTCATCTTTTTGGTGCTCATTCCACACCAATATGCCGTGTGGGGAGTGTTAGGAACCAATTATTTCCAGCACGATGGCTGTGACGAAACCCACCCCTACAACCATTCAAGAAGCTTTTCGGGAAATTGGCTCAATGCTATTATGTTCAACAATGGCTATCATGGTGCGCATCACATGAAACCGGGCTTGCATTGGTCTAAACTCCCACAGTTTCACGAAGAAAATATCCGGCCCTATTTGCATCCAAATTTAGATTTGGTTTCGCTTCCTGCTTATCTTTGGAAAGCTACCATTTGGCCGGGTAAAAGGCTCGACTATTTGGGAAATCCCGTAGTTTTAGCTCCAAAACAGGCTGATGAAGACTGGATAGAGGAGATAAAAGTGGCTAAATACGAAGATGATTTAGCGGCAGCCTAATGAAAAATATTTCCGAATATGAATTTATCATCATAGGTGCAGGGCTATCGGGAGCTACATTGGCATTTACACTTAAGCACCAATTTCATAAAAAAGTACTATTAATTGATAATGATTATAGCCGAAGTGCCTCTTTGGTAGCCGCAGGCATTTTTAACCCTGTCACAGGCAAGAGAATGACTAAAACATGGATGGCCGATGAGCTTTTTCCAACATTGCATTCTTTTTATCCCGAAACAGAGAAAATTTTTAACCGACATTTTTTTTACAATCACACCGTAATAAAACCCTTCGACAACATAGCTGAGCAAAACGATTGGATTGCTAAAAGCGCTAATCCGGAGTACAAAAACTATATTTCTGTATTATCGCCCCAAAATGATTTTGTTGACACGATAAAAATACCTTTTGGAGGGATAGAGATAAAGCAATCCGGATGGCTCGATTGCGAAAAATATCTTTTTTCAATCAAAGATTATATGGCTGATAATCAGTCGTTTGTTTCAGGAAAAATCACAAATGACAACCAAGGAAATATTAGCTTTAACGGGGAAAAATTAGAAATCGGGTCATTTCAAAAAGTGGTTTTCTGCGAAGGCTCACAGGCTGCGGCAAACCCACTTTGGGAAAAGCTCCCTTGGCGGCTCACCAAAGGTGAAGTCGTGATTTTAGAATCAGAAACAAATATACAAAATCATATTTTTAACAAATCAGTATTCATTTGTCCCACAGCCCAAAAGAATCAATACAGAGCAGGGGCCACTTATATTTGGGATGTGTTTGACAATGTACCTACTCAAGCCGGTATAGCTGAAATCGTAAAAAACTTGAAAGAGTACTATTTAGTGGACTTTGAAATCGTAAAGGCCCATGCCGAAGTACGCCCCACTGTAGAGAGAAGAAGGCCTTTTATAGGAAGCCATCCTAAGTTCAGTAACTTATTCATTTTCAACGGATTTGGCTCAAAAACGGTGTCGTTTGCGCCTTATTTTTCAAAACACTTTGCAGAGCATCTATTACTTGGAAAAGAACTGAATAGGGAGGTGGAAATAATCGAACGGTTTAAGTAAATTAGGCAGGCGTCAATTAAAAAAGTACTTTTATGTCTGGTGTCTATATTTATTTATATTCATATATTTATTGGATTATTTTTCAACTTAATGCAAAATATATTAGACCACAGAGAAAAATCAAGTGATTTTTGTCTATTTAACAGGGCCAACAAATGGTTTGAGCTTGACCCAACTTACCAAGTAATCAGGTTTTTAAACTTTCTGGGAATAGTGAAACTACAGCCCGTTAAAGTTGCCACCGAGTATGGAGTGGGTACTTTTTAAAAATCTTAGCTGATGCACTGAAGCGAATGCTGGTGCATTTCTATAAATTCCATCAATTGTTCAGAAATATAGCCTTGGTTCTGTCTTTTCAGAATCAAGGCTATATTTTTACAGCTTAGCAATTGTTCCTCTGTTATACAGCTAGCTACTATTTTTTGAAGTTTGTCTATCAGGGGCATAATATTGTTTTTTTTTGACATATTTACGGCCCAATAGAAAAAATGATACCCTTATATTATTTTCAAAACATTACTAAAGTGTAGGTTTTGTCTTTGAATTTTTATCATTCTTATTCGTGTTGTGGATAAAGGCATCGCGATTTATTTAAGCTAGAATATACAAAGTATTAATTCTTACTTTTTTAAGAATTAAAGAAACACTTTAGCTTACGTAATAAAAAATAATATCAATAAGCTTTATTTAAAGAATAGGAATAAAAAAAGGTCTCTATTCAAGACCTTTTTTCTCAAAAAGTACCCAGGGCCGGAGTCGAACCGGCACGGGTGTGACCCCATTGGTGTTTGAGACCAACGCGTCTACCAATTCCGCCACCTGGGCATTTACCCTTGTTTTCCAAAGGGAGTGCAAAATTAGTGGAATATTTATAACTAAAAACTAAAAGCCGAAAATTTTTGAATAAAATCTTCGGCTTTTAATATTGATACATTTTTAGGGGCAGAACAGCTGCTATTCTTTGTTTTTCAACAAAAGTACTTCCACAGCTTTTGCGGCCAAGTCATCAGATATACCCAACCCCGATTTCAACTTCTCTATCAATTCTTTTTCTTTTTGAGCCACCACTCCGTCAGAGAGAACTATGTCTACCACTGTGATAAATAGTTTGGCTTTGTTAGCATCGGTAATTTTCGGAATAGCTACTTCTACCATTTTTTCAAAACTTCCTGCTGCCTTGTAGTTCGATGCTATGGTTTTAAATATGTCATTGATATTGGCTCCTTTAAACATTTTATTGTGTGCCACCATTTCTATCAAATCATGTACTTCTTCTTCCGATATTTCTCCGTCTATGGCCATAGAAGCGTATATAATTGCTGCATAAGCTTCTTTCTCTGTTTTAATTTCAGGTGTCGATACTTTTAATAATGAATCAAAGAATCCCATATTTTGTTCTGGTTTAAGTTAAAATTACTTTAAAGAGGTTGTTTGTTGATTAAGAACACAAATATGTAAAAAAGTAACATTATTCAAGTTGTTTTCATCCAAAAAATATTTTATTCCCTTCACTACATCTTTATAATTTTTCTACACAAAAAATAATTTACTTTTCACACATATAATATCATAATATTGTAATCTAAAAATTTTCACGGAGGCTTAATGTCATAATCGTAGTTCAGATGTTTAAAAAAGTTGTTGTTATTTCCTTCATAGTGTTATTTATTTCCTTAAGTGTAGGTGTCACAGGGTATTTATATGTCAAAGGACAAAAACCAAAAGAAACGTTTACGATAGATTCTGTGACCGTTGGCGACATTTATAAAAAAACAGTTGCAACCGGAAGCGTAGAGCCAAGGCGCGAAGTGTTAGTCAAATCGCAAGTATCGGGCCTCATCGAGAAAATATTTATTAAAGCGGGTGACCAAGTAAAAAAAGGACAACCTATTGCTAAGATTAAAGTAGTGCCTAACATGATGACACTGAACTCTGCTGAAACGAGTTTAAACACTGCAAAAATTAATTTTGAGAGAGCCGAGGCTGAGTACAACCGCAGAAAACAGCTTTTTGAAGACAAAGTTATTTCCCAAGCCGATTTTGTATCCTTTGAACTCGATTATAACCTTAAAAAAGAGCAGCTTGAGTCTGCCGAAAGCTATCTCCAATTGGTAAAAAACGGCTCTTCTAGGCGTATTACAAGTACAAATACTACTGTACGAGCTACTATCGATGGAAAAGTATTGGATGTGCCCGCCAAAGAAGGGGCGTTTGTTATTGAGTCTAATAATTTCAACGATGGCACCACTGTGGCATCGTTAGCCAATATGAACGACCTCGTTTTTAAAGGTAAAATTGCTGAATCTGAGGTGGGAAAACTGAAAGAAGGCATGGAACTCGATTTACAAATCGGTGCCATTGCCAACGAGCATTTCAAAGCAAAGCTCGAATTCATTTCATCTAAAGGCGTGGAAGATAAAGGCGCCATTCAGTTTGAAATCAAAGCTGGACTTGTTTCTGTAAAAGATTCAAAAAATACAATCAGAGCCGGCTATAGTGCTAGTGCAGATATTATTATAGATAGCAGAGAGAAAGTCCTTGTTTTGAAAGAAAAAAATATCCTCATTTCTGGTGATAGCGTTTATGTTTGGCAACAATTGAAAGATGGTTTTGTTAAAAAAGTAGTCAAAACGGGGCTTTCGGATGATATTTTTGTTGAGATTATTTCGGGACTAGAAAAAGGCGACAAGGTGAAAGTGCCTGTAAATTAATTAAAATAGTGTATGTTTTGCACATGGCAATCATAGCAGATGCATTTTTTGTTTGTCTTTAGTAGTTTGTATTCGTTTTTGTAATGTTCTCAGCCTCTCCCTCCCACGACCCTTACGCAGCCCTCCGAAATAAGGAATTTACTATTTTTTTGGCGGCTCGTTTTTTGCTTAATTTTTCCATACACATCCAATCGGTCATAGTCGGGTGGCAAGTTTATCAAATCACAAACGACCCTTTTTCTTTGGGACTCATTGGTTTGGCTGAAGCTATTCCGGCTATTGGTATTGCTCTGTTTGGAGGCCACATGGCCGATACTTTCAATAGAAAATCTATTATTTTGTGGTGCGCTTTGGTGCTTTTTGGTTGTTCTTTTTCTCTTTACTTTGTTTCGTTGGGGGTAGGCGATTTTCTTTACACATGGGGTGTTTGGGCTATATATGTCATTATTTTCATCAGTGGCATTTCCAGAGGCATCATGGGCCCTGCCATTTTTTCTTTTTGGCCTCAAATAATAAATAACAAGTCGGTGTATTCCAATGCGGTTACTTGGAACAGTACCATTTGGCAGATTTCGGCTACTGCTGGTCCTGCTGTGGGTGGGCTTTTGATTGCTCCGCTTGGGATCGCAGCTAGCTATGCTGTCGATGCCTCCCTCATTATCATTTCTATGGGTCTTTTTGCTTTCATATCAAGTAAGCCTATGCCTGAAAAAACAGCCCACGATACAGTTTGGAGTAATCTCACGGCAGGACTCAAATTTGTTTTTGCCAATGAAATCATTCTATCAACCATCACACTCGATTTATTTGCTGTTCTTTTTGGTGGGGCCGTAGCTCTGCTACCGGTCTATGCAAAAGATATTCTTCATGTAGGAGCTTTTGAATTCGGACTGCTCAAAGCAGCCATGGGTGTGGGTTCTGTGGCTACAGCGCTTATTTTGGCTTACATTCCAATCAAAAAATTCGCAGGCAAAAAATTACTTTTTGCCATAGGTGGATTTGGTTTTTGTATGATACTTTTTGGTATTAGCAACATTTTCTGGCTGTCATTTGTGCTTTTAATTTTTGCGGGAATATGCGATGGTGTGAGTGTAGTTATCAGAGGTACGCTTATGCAACTCTACACACCCGATAATATGAAAGGTCGTGTCTCTGCAGTAAACAATATATTTATAGGCTCTAGCAATGAAATTGGTGCTTTTGAAAGCGGATTGGCAGCCAAAATGCTTGGTGTTGTCAATTCTGTTGTAGTTGGTGGCGTAGTTTCGATTCTGATAGTATGTGGCACTGCATTAAAAGCCAAAAAGCTTAGAGAACTGGAACTTTAGCTTTTTTCCTTTTTTCGTTAATCATCACTATGAGTATGGCCGTAAGTGCTATCAAAGCTACTTCTTTGTAAATATCTACTCCCGTTTCGTGGTTGTATACCGCATTTGATGTAGATATTTGTGCCTCAAAGGCTTCTTGCTCTGCTTTCAGTACATCCTCATCAAGGGTGGGGCTGTTGATATATTTCAAATCTTCCAATTGTTTTTGTTTCACCTCAAACCAAGACAATATCCGTTGTATATTCTCTTTGTCTTCGTCAGTAAGGAGGCTTTCTTTAGCATCAGTTTCTGTTTCAATAGGCTCTGAAAAAGCTTCTGTTGTTAAAAAAATAAAAAATATAATACACGCAAAAAATCTCATATTATTCCCATTAGTTATGCTAACTTAAACAGAAAAGTCCCCAATGTCAAGTAGAATTTTGTAAAATTTATATAAACCACTATTGAATATATTTCTACACATTGATTTTTATTACTAGTTTCATTATCAGATTAGTAACAAATAATTAAAAGTAGCAATCATAATTGTTTGGGCAAAGAAAAATGTTTTCTAAGAATATGAATATTTATTATAAATATATTTATGCTTTAATAAATATATTACTAGTAAAAAGGGAGTCTATTTAAGTTGTTTTTTCAAATTTTTAAGTACTATCGAAAAACGATAATTGTTTTTTAATGGGAAATTTCTGCTTACATCATAACTTTACACTGTATTATATCCCAATACAATATTTTTATATATAATGTATCTGCCTAAGAGTTATTTATCCTTTGTACTATTTTTTATCTTGATATTATTTGTTGGGTGTGGAAAAAATGAAAAAGCTATGCTGCCCCCACAGCTTACGGTAGACGACCGATCACAAATAATATTTCTAGAAAAAAATTTGAACAAAGAGCAAGACAACGACAAAATCCGTTTTAAGTTGGCTAAGCTTTATTTTGGGTTGGAAGATTTAGAAAATGCCGACAAGCACATTTCTGCCGCGCTTACAATGTCTTCAAAACCTCAGCCCGAATATTTGTTTTTGAAAGCAAAATGCTTGTTTAAATCCGGAAATATTTCCGAAGCCAGAAAGGTATTTGAGGCTATTAATGAACAATCTGTGCCTCAAAACGACTATGTTTCGTTGGCGGCCGATATTTACTTTGGAGACAATGATTATTCAAAAGCACTCAATTATTTAGATAGGTCTTTGGCACAAAATCCAAGTTCTTCATTTTTGTATTATAAAAAAGGTGTGATTTACGAGTCTGTGAACGATACTTTAAATGCAGTAGAAAACTATGCCAAATCTATAGAGCTAAACCCCGGCTACACGGAAGCCTACATTCAATGGGCAGAGCTTGAAAATAAAAGAGGCAATCATGCTGTGGTGAAACAATACTTGCAAGATGCTTTAAAATACGACACTTTGAGTTCCAATTTGTATTTTCACTTGGCTTTGGCATATAAAAAGCTTAACCTCAAAGATTCATCTTCCTTGTTTTATGAAAAAGCAATCCAATACGATAGCAACTACACAGATGCATTGTATAATATTTCTATTATCTATCTCCAGCAAGAGAAATACGATAGTGCAGAACAATATTTGAAGCGCATCGCTTATCTCAAACCTCATATTCCAAATCTGAATTTTAAAATAGCATTTTCGCTTGATAAACAAGGGAAACTTGAAGAAGCCACAAATTATTATGAAAAAATAGATAGTTCAGATACTAATTTTAACTTTGCGCTGCAACGAATTAATATATTTAAAACCAAACAAAAACCATTTAGAAAGACTGTAATTGGTGGAGATTCTCTCAACTAAGGTTAAATTTTATCTTTATTTGTAGTAAAAATTCAAAATTCAAAATTCAAAATTCAAAATTCAAAATTCAAAATTCAAAATTTTTTATAGACCACAAGCTGCTGTTGTAAAGCAGATAAGTAAACATGAGCAATATTAAAATTACACTTCCCGATGGCAGCATCAGGGAATATGCCAAAGGTGCTACTTCTATGGATGTAGCCCTTTCCATCAGCGAAGGCTTGGCAAGAAATGTATTGGCGGCCAAAGTAAACGGCAAAATTATAGAAGCCAATCGCCCTATCAACGAAGATGCTACGCTTCAACTCCTCACTTGGAACGACCAAGACGGAAAATCTACCTTTTGGCACTCTTCTGCCCACTTGTTGGCCGAGGCCTTAGAGGCTTTGTATCCCGGAGTGAAACTAGGCATAGGCCCCGCCATTGAAAATGGCTTTTACTACGATGTAGATTTTGGTGGTAAAGAGTTCAGCCAAGAAAATTTCAAGCAGTTGGAAGACAAAATGCTGGAACTGGCTCGCCAAAAGAATGTATTTGTGCGCTCGGAAGTGCCAAAAGCAGAAGCCATAAGTTATTTTACAGAAAAAGGAGACCCCTACAAAGTAGAACTTTTACAAGATTTGAAAGACGGTGAAATCACCTTTTACAAACAAGGTAATTTCACCGATTTGTGCCGAGGTCCACATATTCCAGATACAGGATTTATAAAAGCAGCCAAAATACTCAATGTAGCAGGTGCATACTGGCGTGGCGATGAAAAACGTCCCATGCTCACACGGATTTATGGAATCACTTTTACAAAGCAAAAAGAACTGGATGAGTATTTGGTGATGTTGGAAGAAGCCAAAAAACGCGACCATAGGAAACTGGGTCGTGAATTGGAGCTTTTCACATTTTCTGAAATGGTAGGTGGAGGGCTTCCGCTTTGGTTGCCCAAAGGAAACCTATTGAGAGACAAACTGATAGCCTTCAACCGCAAATTGCTGATGAAAAACGGCTATCAAATCGTTACTACGCCACACATTGGCATGCGTTCGCTTTACGAAACATCAGGACATTGGGAAAAATACGGCAAAGATTCGTTTCAGCCTATCAAGACCCCCGATGTGGACGAGATGTTCCTGCTCAAACCCATGAACTGCCCTCACCACATTGAAATATACAAGTTCAAGCCACATTCATATAAAGAATTACCCATTCGTTTGGCCGAATTTGGCACGGTGTATCGCTATGAACAAAGTGGCGAACTCCATGGGCTCACCCGTGTGCGAGGCTTTACTCAAGACGATGCCCACCTTTTCGTGACCCAAGACCAAGTGGAAGAAGAGTTTGAACGCAATATTGATTTAGTCATGCATGTGTTCACCAAATTGGGCTTTGAAAACTTCACTGCACAAATCTCTCTTCGAGACCCGGAAAACAAAACCAAGTACATAGGAAGTGAAGAAAATTGGCAAAAGGCAGAACAAGCCATTATCAATGCTGCCAAAGCAAAAGGACTAAAAACCGTAACCGAGCTGGGCGAAGCGGCCTTCTATGGCCCAAAACTAGATTTTATGGTGCGCGATGCACTGGGAAGAAAGTGGCAATTGGGTACCATACAAGTAGACTATAATCTACCCGAGAAGTTCAATTTGGAGTATATTGGTGCCGATAATCAAAAACACCGCCCGGTAATGATTCACCGTGCGCCCTTTGGTTCTCTCGAACGCTTCATTGCAGTACTCACAGAACACTGTGCAGGAAATTTTCCATTGTGGTTAGCCCCTGAGCAATACATTATTTTGCCTATTTCTGAAAAATACCATGAATATGCCAAGCAAATTCAAAATGAGCTCACCTCGTATGAGTTTTCAGGCTCTATTGATGAGCGTGATGAAAAAATAGGTCGCAAAATTCGCGATGCCGAGGTGAATAAAGTGCCTTACATGCTTATAGTAGGTGAAAAAGAAATGGCAGAAAACACCATTACCATTCGCAAGAAATTTGAAGGAGACTTAGGCAGCATGAAACTCGATGCATTTATTTCTCTTTTCAAAAAAGAAGTGGAGGCATAAACTATTTTTTTAATTTCTTTGGGCGTGCCCCTTTGGGTCGTGCTGCTTTGGGCTTCGCTATCGCTTCGGTCCAGCCGAAAAGGCTGGACTACCCCTTCGCATCACTCACGCAATATCACCTCAGCCTTTTTGTCCTTCCTTTCGCTGTTCGTTTCAATTATTTAACACATACAGTATCTTTTACACTTGCCTCCCAATTCCAAGCTATTATCTCTACTTTTCCTTCGGCTCACTTCTTTTCCATTAAAGTCTCTTTTTCCCTTCATTGTGCGTACTTGTAATGCTGCGATAAAAGTCCTTCATGTTTCTTCCCTCCTTCTTCTTTCAAAAAGAGGATCTTTCAATATACTATCAAAGAGAGAAAAGTGCTTCAAGTATCTTTCATTTTTTTATGCTTGGAAAAGAGGGGTGTTTTGAATATAATTCATAACTATTTTGTTAAAAAATATGACAAAATTTATTTTTCGAGAAAAAGTTAAAAATTTTTTAATTTTTTTTGTTGTTGGTATTGGAAATGCGGAAAGAGGTAT
>ERZ1066134.276-NODE-276-length-36929-cov-19.550089_pt1 | contig 36929 bp, 32 predicted proteins | sample MGYA00382781_ERZ1066134 | MGnify/ENA primary metagenome ERZ1066134 (study PRJEB33369, sample SAMEA5778364) | biofilm metagenome | biome: Industrial cooling water; feature: Water cooling tower basin; material: Biofilm | place: United Arab Emirates | collected... | reverse complement strand
AAGTTTAAAAATATCAACTTAACCAATGGTCTTAATTTTGGGGAGTATTACACAGTTACTGTTTTTAAAGTGTAGAGTTCTTGTACGGGTTCGAGATTCTGATCTGCACATGCAAAAAGTGTTGCTCCTGCAAATAGTTGAAGGATAATCGAAAATTTTTTCATTTTGTTTTTTGTGTTAAGAAGTTTGTTTGAAATGACTTCAGTTACTGGCCAGTTTTAGAAATCAGTGCAAATTGAGAAAAAAAACGATTTTACAAAGAACGGATAAAGCTTTTTTCAATATTATTTTGAGTGCTATCTTGTTAAGATCCAGATTATTAAGAGACCTAAATGGGCGTCTTAAACTAAATCCTATTCAAGGCTCACTCCAAACCTATCACACCATTTTTAAAATAGGGTCGAAAACTTATCTTTGCACCCTTATTTTCAAAACCTAAGAGAATCATGGATAAAATTATCTATTTGGTGCCCGTACTTGGGCTCGTCGGATTGCTAGTGATGATGTTCAAAGCCCGATGGGTAAACAAGCAGGATGCCGGGGACGACAAGATGCAAACTATCGCCAAACACATCAGAGAAGGTGCGTTGGCATTCCTCAAAGCCGAATACCGGGTATTGGCCATTTTCGTTGTGGTGGCAGGCGCCCTTCTTGGCGTCATTTCTATGCTTGTGGAAACCACTCCTTGGTTCATAGTAGTAGCGTTTGTCATTGGTGCTGTCTTTTCTGCCTTAGCCGGAAATATCGGTATGCGCATCGCCACAGCGGCAAACGTGCGCACCACTCAAGCCGCTCGTACCAGTCTTTCAAAGGCATTGAAAGTATCCTTCACAGGCGGAACCGTAATGGGTCTGGGCGTAGCTGGTTTGGCCGTTTTTGGATTGAGCATGTTGTTTATCATCCTCTTTCACATGTATATGGGCGGCACTTGGACCAATAATGGTGACATGACAAAATTATTGGAAGCACTTGCCGGTTTCTCTTTGGGTGCTGAGTCTATCGCCCTTTTTGCACGCGTGGGAGGAGGTATTTATACAAAAGCCGCTGATGTAGGTGCTGACCTTGTAGGAAAAGTAGAAGCGGGCATTCCGGAAGATGATCCAAGAAACCCTGCTACTATTGCCGATAACGTAGGTGATAACGTAGGTGACGTGGCAGGTATGGGAGCTGACTTGTTCGGCTCGTATGTGGCTACTGTATTGGCGTCTATGGTACTTGGAAATTATGTGATCCGCGATATGGGCGGTTCTATCGACGATGCATTCAATGGTATCGGACCTATTTTACTTCCTTTAGTAATTGCCGGATTGGGCATTTTGTTCTCCATTTTAGGCACATTTTTCATCAGCATCAAAGAAGAAGGAGCGAAAGAAGGCCAAGTACAGGCCGCATTGAACAAAGGAAACTGGAGCTCAATTGTCCTTACTGCTGTTGCAGCCTTTTTCGTGATTGATTTGTTGCTTCCTGCGCAAATGACCATGAGTTTCTTTCCCGAAGGCAACTTGACGATTCCTTCCATCAATGTATTCTATGCCGTATTGATAGGATTGTTTGTTGGTGGAGCGATCTCGTATTTCACTGAGTATTACACCGGTCTTGGTAAAAAACCTGTGTTGGATATCGTGCAGCGATCAGCTACGGGAGCCGGCACGAACATTATTGCCGGCTTGGCCACTGGGATGATTTCTACCTTCGCTCCAATTCTCCTATTTGCCGGAGCAATCTGGGGAGCGTATGAGTGCGCCGGATTCTACGGTGTGGGTATTGCTGCTTCTGCTATGATGGCTACTACGGCCATGCAGCTGGCCATTGACGCATTCGGCCCGATAGCTGACAATGCGGGAGGTATCGCTGAAATGAGCGAATTGCCATCTGAAGTGCGCAAGCGAACAGACATCTTAGATTCTGTAGGAAATACAACAGCGGCCATTGGAAAAGGATTTGCCATTGCATCTGCTGCGTTGACAGCCCTTGCATTGTTCGCTGCATATGTGACTTTCACTGGCATTGACGGTATCAACATTTTCAAAGCCGATGTATTGGCTGCTCTCTTTATCGGAGCTATGATTCCAGTAGTATTCTCTGCTTTGGCAATGAATTCGGTAGGAAAAGCCGCCATGGAAATGGTGAAGGAAGTTCGCAGACAGTTCCGCGAAATCCCGGGCATTATGGAAGGTACGGGCAAGCCCGAGTACGGCAAGTGCGTAGAGATTTCTACACGAGCTGCCATCAAGGAAATGATGCTCCCGGGTGCTTTGACTATCATTACGCCAATCATCATTGGTTTCACCATGAAATCTGAGGCTTTAGGTGCGTACATGGCCGGTGTGACGGTTTCAGGTGTTTTGTGGGCAATTTTCCAGAACAATGCTGGTGGGGCTTGGGACAATGCCAAAAAGTCATTCGAAGCAGGTGTGATGATTGATGGAGAAATGACCTACAAAGGATCAGATGCACACAAAGCCGCAGTGACAGGTGATACTGTGGGTGATCCATTCAAAGACACATCAGGCCCTTCAATGAATATTTTGATCAAATTGACTTGCTTGGTAGGTTTGGTGATTGCACCGATTTTGGGTGAAATGTACGGCACAGGCGGGCATGCAGCTACAGCCAACCAAGACGAAATCACATTGACTGTAAATGCCGAAAAATCACCAAGTGCATCTCAAAAGACCGTGCAGGTGACGATGGAGTCAATCGGTGGTGATCAGTACAAAGCCACAATTTCAAGTTCTGAAACGGTGAATGGTGAGACTACCACGTCAGTGAGTGAGGTGTCCGGCACTAAAGCGGAGGTCGATGACGTTATTGAAAAACTGAAGTAATTCGATTAAACTTACAAATGAATAGGGAAGCATTTACTTCCCTTTTTTGTATCTGTCCATGCGTGCCTTACTCGCTAGTCTGTTATGTGCGTTTTTTTTGCGGTCTTATGGTCAAGATGCGCCTAAAAACAGTGCTTCTGCTATGGAGCAGCCGTATGTGGTCATGGTTTCAGTGGATGGTTTCAGATATGATTATGCTGAAAAATTTGGTGCCTCCACGTTTCTCGATATCGCAAAATCAGGAGCCACAGCCGAGTACATGGTGCCGGCATTTCCTTCGAAGACATTTCCCAATCATTATACCATCGTTACCGGGCAGTACCCAAATTCGCATGGCATTGTCGGTAATTCATTTTATAGCCGAGCCAAAGGACAATTTTTCACATTGGGCGATCCATCCAAGGTGCAGGATGCATCTTGGTATGGCGGCAAGCCCATCTGGACACTTGCCGAAGAAACTGGCATGCTATCAGCATCCTATTTTTGGGCCGGATCAGAAGCGCCCGTTGGGGGTTTTAGACCGACCTATTGGAAGAGGTACGATCATAATGTGCCCCACGAGGAGCGCATAGCCCAGGTGATGGATTGGATGAACTTGCCGCCTGAAGAACGACCACATTTGGTCACATTGTATTTTTCGATGGTAGATGATGCCGGCCATGCCTTTGGTCCAAACGCGCCTGAAACCAAAGAGGCAGTACTTGCTGTAGATGAGTTGATTAGCCAATTACGTGCTCAAATAGGGTCTTTGGGGCTTCCCATTTATCTTGTTATTGTGTCTGATCATGGCATGATTGATGTCAACCGAGGGATAAGCTTACACGATGTGAAATTTAAGGATGCTGTGGTGGATTACAGCAGCTCAATGGCTATGATTTACCACAAAGAACCCAAGGTGATCAATTGCATTGCGAAGCAACTGAAAAAGAAGGAATACTTGCAGGTGTATACCCGAGAAGAAATGGGCGCGCTGTATGGGTTTGACAATCCAGATCGGGTGGGCGATTTGGTGGTATTGTGCGATCCGCCCATGCAGTTATTGAAATCTCCGGGTGTAATACGAGGTGGCACTCATGGTTACGATCCGCTGAAATTTCCGGAAATGAATGCTATTTTTATGATAGAGGGGCCCAAGGTCAAGGAAGGAAGCACGGTAGCACCATTTGAAAATATTCACGTGTATCCGCTCATTGCAGAATTGCTCGGGTTGCCAATTTCACAGGATATAGATGGTGATGTGGAGGTATTGATTGAATTATTGCAGAAGTAGGGCACTATTCACTTGTCTTCGCCTGCTGCTCCAGCCACCAGAGCCCCGCACGCGACAGCTTTTTCGGATGGTTGTTATTGGCCAAAAGGAAAATGCCGATTTGTTTTTCGGGGATAAAGCCAATAAATGCCGATGTTCCTTTTACTTGGCCTCTGTGCCAAAATATTTCCGGCTGATTGGCTCGTTGTAGTTTTATCCATCCCAATCCCATTGTCAAATCTGGCCAATCCTTCGAATTCGAAGTAAAATACGTTTTTTGTTGAAGTTGGACGGCAGTTGCCAATGACCCGTGCGGTTGCAGTTGCAGTTTCAGGTACGTCATCATGTCCGTGGCTGACATCTTTATATCTGCTGCTCCTTCCATCCCATTTTCAGGAAATTGGGTACGAATGGTGCGGATTCCGAACATGTTGTGTGGCGTGGCAAATGTTCCTTTTGGTGAATTTTTAGGCTCGGTGGAAGTGTATTTTAGTCCTAACGGTTCACAAATAGTCGACTGCAATAATTCTTCAAAAGAAGTTCCATTCTTTTCCACTAAAATATTTCCAAGCACACCCATGCCTACGTTCGAGTATTTCCATTCGCCATATTTTTTCAAAGAGGCATTATTGAGATCCATTTTTAAGGCTGTTTCCCCATACAACGAGTAATAAGGAAATGGTGAAGGTAAGAATAGTGCCTGCCATGGGCCAAGCCGCCACACAACATGAGCTGAACCATTAATAAATATATTTTTAATAGGGCCGTAAACCCCGGCTGCAAGGTTTGACGGGGCGTGTACCACCAGCGTGTTATTTTGCAATCCGGATGTATGAGTGGCCAAATGCAAGAGGGTCACAGAGTCAAATTTTGATTTTTCCCTATTAGTCAAATAAGGAGAGATGGAGTCTGATAATTGAAGAGTCCCTTTTTCCAGTTCCAATGCCAGCATCAATGCTGTAAATGTTTTGGTAACCGAACCAATTTGAAATACATCCTGAGCTGAAGCTTTTCTTCCCAGCGAATTGATACGCCCATGAGGAATGATGGTATCGGTGGACTGATAATACACCCCCAAAACCACCGCACGGTTGGTCAATTTGTTGGCTTGTCGTTTGGTGAGGCTGTCGGCTGTGTGAATGGCGTTTTCCCAAGATTGCCCGCAGAGTGTGTGACCGGCAAGTAGGAGGAGGGATACCCATAATTTCATGCCGCTAGTTTAACTAATTTGGGGCAACATTTCGATTTCCATTCGGCAGGCTGATCAATTATTTCTATTGATTGAGCATGACAATACTGTCGGTGCGGAGGAGGGATCGTATTTTTGTAACGTATTTTTTTGGGGTCGACCGGAATTGACAGGAAGTGTAAACGGTACGCCAGCATGTCGGGTGGTGAATGAACATCCGCGATCAACTCATTCGAACAATAATTGGCGAGTCTAACTACGCCATGGCAGCCTAATCTCGACAAATAGTTGAGGTTTATCAGGGTTGAGCCTAAGAGGTTCCCCCTGCCACATCTTGCCGAGCCTCTGTCCTTTAGGCTGGATTACAAGGTGTCGAAATTCAGGACTAGTCAGGGGCAGTGTTGTGGGTCTTTGGCGAAATTAAGCAACTGGTCTTTTGGGTAGGGTGTCTTTCCCCAGCCTTTTTGATGAGATTCAATGACAGACTAAGCATGTAGCGGGCTTGCAGTTTCCTTGTCTGGACGAGGGTTCGAATCCCTCCGACTCCACTCGAACCCTGACCGCAGCGTCAGGGTTTTTTGTTTGCCTTTCTGGATGAGAACCCGAGTAGAGGGTTTGAAAGCGCAGCTTCACAAGGGATCGTACGGCATGGCTGTGCGTATTGAGTATTCCCATTGACTCCACTCGAACCCTGACCGCAGCTTCAGGGTTTTTTACTCTCTAAAATCACAGAATCGCTACCTACTCCTGTACTAACGCCTTCCACTTTTCGTCAGCTTGCTTGATGCGTTTGTCCTTTTCGGGTAGCCACTTGGTTTTGATGGCCAAGTTGTAGTTGAGATACAACTTGCCATCTACGAGTGTCCAACCCTTATGCGGGTCCACCTTCGCTTTGTATCCTTCGCTTATCCCAAAGGCACAGTAGCCGCCGTATTGCGGTGCGTACTTTTCGGGTGCGCGCTTGAATGCGTCGCGGTTTTCGGCGGAGGCAAACAGCCATTTGGAACCGTTCCATTCATACCAAAAGTCCTTTGCGCCTTTGGTGGCTTTGTTTTGGGTGAAATAGGCCACAGGGTCATACCCGTCAATGGCCCATCCGCTGACTGTGTAAACGGATTCGGGGTATTCTTGGGCTTTGCCGAAAAATGCACAAATGGTGAGGAGGAAGGTGAATAGGTTTCGCATAGGGACAAGTTTACGAGGAAATGACGAGTTGGGGTGAGCAGGAATGGCCGTAGCGTCGGCTGGCGAACGTTTGGATGCGATGCGGTGGCAACCTAACCCCGATAGAATGGAGCGGGAGCGGAATGAAAGCGGGCGTGACGCGGCTGAAAGGCCAAGACCGATCGTTTCAATTGTTTAAAAATGGGCGTCTTTCCACTTGTGGTATCTCAATGTGAGCCAGCCTGTGAGCACCACGAAGATGAGTGCGCAGGGGATCACGTATTCGGCAGGGAGCGAGCGCTTTTTGAACAGCAGATCGTCAATACCCAAGCCGAAGATGGCGCCATAGAGAATGAAAAAATGGATGATGTAAACGGTGAGCGTGTATTGCCCGAGCAGGTTGATGGTTTTCAACTGTGCCATGAGCGGCTCGGCAAAAACGAAAAAGGCATAGAGACACAGCACAAAGCCGAGCTTGATGAACCAATTGTCCATGATGATTTGGCGGAACAGGTTGATGTTGGTGCGCACGTATAGTTCGTGAAAAAGAGGGGAGGAATACGTGCTCAGGAATATTCCGAATATGAGTAGTCCTACTACAAAGACCATCTTGTTTCGCTCGTAGAGCACGGTGTAAAGGCTCCCTATAAATCCACCGGCGAACATGAAACCAAGGAACGGGAAGAGGGTGAATACTGAGCCGTTGGCCTGACTGAAATAATTGCTGAGAGGGATGGGCCAAGCCGAATAATCCAAGGCCATGTACCAGGGTTGCAGCAGGAAGGCTGCCAAGGCCACCGCTAGCAGCATCAGGCGGAAGAGGTTATCGTGTATTTTGTTTGAAATGAAATAGAAGAGGCCTACGAGGAGCAAGCCAACCGCGATGCAGTTGAGTACATCCACGCGCCAGAATTCGGTGGTAAGCTCGCCCTCCAAAAAGAATGGCCAAAAGCTGAAGCGAAGCACATATGCCCACATCAGTACCTCTAGGGCTCTCCAAAAGGATTTCTTCAGGCGTGATTGACGATAGCTTACGTCTTTTTTGCGCAGCAGCAAATGCACGATGATTACCCCCGATGTGGTGAAAAAGACCGGTGAGGTAAGTCCTCGGCAAAATTTCCACACGGCATGCGCGATGGTCACCCGATCCTCGTCGATGAGCAGGGTATCAATAAAATGCCCCTGCAGCATCATGAGGATGGCTACACCCCGTAGTGTGTCTATATGAAATACCCGCGAAAGACTATTGGACTCCATTACTCCACCACACTGACCTTCATCATGTTGGTGCGTCCCTTCCAGTGCAGCGGCATGGCCGCTGTGTTGATGAATACATCGCCGGGCTTGAGGAGGCCTTTGGTCACTAGGATGTTTTCAATCTGCTTCAGCGTGTCGTCAATGCCTTCGGTTTTGTCATAAAAGAAGCAGCGCACACCCCAAACCAAGTTCATCTGACGCACCAAATATTCTTGGTCGGTGAAGATGAAGATATTGGCCTTTGGACGATGCAATGCAATGCGGTAACCCGTGTAGCCCGATCCGGTCATGCCCACGATGGCATTGGCTGCCACGGTCTCGGCTAGGCGACAAGCTGCCCGAACCAGCAATTCGTTGACGCGTGAGCTGGACTCATTTTCGTCATCGTTGTATTTGTTGTAGATAGACTGTGCACCAATTTCCACGGCCTTGATGGTTTTGGCCATGCTGGATACGGCTTCCACGGGGTATTTACCAGCGGCTGACTCGGCAGAGAGCATCAAGGCATCTGCACCGTCCATTACAGCATTTGCCACGTCGTTGGTCTCCGCACGTGTAGGGCGCGGATTTTCGATCATGCTTTCCATCATTTGCGTGGCTATGATCACCGGCTTACCTGCCAGATTGCACGCTTTTACGAGACGCTTCTGTGCCATGGGTACGTCTTCCATGGGTATTTCCACGCCTAGGTCTCCTCGCGCCACCATGATGGCGTCTGTGGCTTCAATGATGGCTTCAATATTTTCGAGTGCCTCCGGCTTTTCGATTTTGGCCACTACTTTGGTGTACTTGCCTGCCTGATGGATGCGTTTTTTTAGTTCAATGATATCGCTGGCCTTGCGCACAAAGGAAAGGGCTACCCATTCCACATTGTTGGCCAAGCCAAATTCCAAGTCTTCAATGTCTTTGTCTGTGAGCGAAGGAGCCGAAACCTTGGTGTTAGGCAAGTTGATGCCTTTTCGGGATTTCAACGATCCACCGTAAATGACTTTTGCATCCACCTCGGTTTTGCGGATATCCACCACTTCCAGCATGAGCTTGCCATCGTCTATCAGGATCATTTCGCCTTTTTTCACGTCATTGACAATGCCTTTGTACGTGGTGCCCACGAGCTTATTGTTGCCTATATCTTCTTTGGTTGTGGATATCGTCAGGATTTCACCGGGTATTAGTTCTGCTCCGGCTTCCACCTCGTTGATCCGTATTTTCGGTCCTTGCAAGTCTTGCAGCATACAGATATTCATATCCTTTTCGGCGTTGATCTCGCGGATGGCCTGGATCACCTTGGTGTGGTCGGCATGGGAGCCGTGCGAAAAGTTCAACCTGAACACGTTGGCCCCTGCATTGGCAAGTTTAAGGAGCATGTCTTTATTGTTGCTGGCAGGGCCGATAGTGGCCACTATTTTGGTTTTCTTTTGGTAAGGCATAGATGGTTAGAAAATAAGGTTGTCTCGTGACTTGATCAATTCGGGCGCTAAAATAGCGGCGTACTCCACAACGACCGTTGATTTCAGCAAACTTAAAACATCCTTTATGTTTGTTTGCTCCGTTTGGTCATGATACTTCAATAGATAATCGAATTGCTTTAGTTCCTCGAGCAGGTGCTGTGCGCCGGAGTTGGCTTTTACCACCAAGCGATTTTTCAATAAGCTCACGTGCAGAAATTCGGTTTTGTACATAAAATTGGAGACGTAAAAGCGATTATTGCCTGAAAATTCGATCATGATGTCGGGTTGCTTGGTTAGGTCTAGGCCCAGGGCTTGGTTGAGGTGCCACACGAGCTTATATTCTTTGACTGTGGTGACAATACCCAGCAGTTCGAAATTGAAGTAATCTTCATTGACCAGACGATTCTTTGCCATAGCGTAGATCAAAAGTAGCCAACATTCGCGTGACCCGTCTTTCCTTTTTAGGTGATAAAATTGATTGGCATAGTTGGGTTTATTTGTATTTCTTTGCACCAGATTTTTAACCAAAAAACTAAAAAAATGTCAGAAATTGCTCAGAAAGTGACTTCTATCATCATTGATAAGCTAGGTGTAGAAGCGTCTGAAGTGACTCCAGAAGCGAGTTTTACAAACGATTTAGGAGCCGATTCTTTGGATACCGTGGAATTGATCATGGAGTTCGAGAAAGAATTCAACATCTCAATTCCGGATGATCAGGCCGAGAATATTGCCACTGTAGGACAAGCGATTTCCTACTTGGAAGCAAACGTGAAATAATAACAAGTTTTATTGCATGAAATTGAAGCGAGTTGTAGTAACCGGCATAGGTGCGCTTACACCCCTTGGCAATACAAAGGATGCCTACTGGCAGGCTTTAGCTGATGGTGTGAGTGGCGCGGCTCCTATTACTCGCTTCGATGCTTCTAAATTCAAAACACAGTTTGCCTGTGAAGTGAAGAACTTCAATCCTGAAGACTTCATGGACAGAAAGGAAGCCCGCAAAATGGATCCGTGCACGCAATATGCAATGGTCTGTGGCGATGAGGCTATCGTAGACTCTGGGTTGAATCTGGAAAAAGTAGACAAGGACAAGGTGGGTGTCATTTGGGCATCCGGAATAGGCGGTTTGAAGACCTTTCAGGATGAAGTAGCCTACTTCGCTCAGGGAGACGGCACACCCCGATTCAATCCTTTCTTTATTCCGAAAATGATCGCGGACATCACGCCGGGATTATTGTCAATCAAATATGGCTTCCGTGGGCCGAATTTCACCACGGTTTCAGCTTGTGCTTCGTCCAATCATGCCATTCAGGATGCCGTCACGTATATCCGCCTAGGGAAGGCTAACGCCATTCTTACCGGAGGATCAGAAGCGGCTGTCTGCGAAGCAGGTGTGGGAGGATTCAATGCCATGAAGGCGCTCTCCGAACGAAACGATTCACCACAAACAGCTTCTAGACCCTATGACAAAGACCGAGACGGATTTGTACTAGGTGAAGGCGGTGGTGCATTGATGCTGGAAGAGCTTGAATTTGCCAAGGCCAGAGGTGCACGTATTTATGCAGAAGTGTTGGGTGCCGGCATGTCAGCCGATGCATACCACATGACAGCCCCTCATCCGGAGGGTGTAGGTATCGAACTGGTACTGAAAAATGCACTGGAAGATGCCGGCTTGAAGGCAACAGATATTGATTATGTAAATACGCATGGTACATCTACACCACTTGGAGATGCCGGTGAGGTGAAGGCCATCGCACGTATTTTGGGTGATCACGCCCTGAAGGTGAACATCAGCTCCACCAAATCCATGACCGGTCACCTGCTGGGTGCTGCCGGCGCGATAGAAAGCATTGCTTGCTTGCTTGCCATTGTGAAGGGAATCGTGCCTCCTACGATCAATCATTTTACTGATGATCCGGAAATTGACCCTCGCTTGAATCTGACTTTCGGCAAAGCGCAACACAGAGAGGTAAACATTGCGATCAGCAACACCTTCGGTTTCGGAGGGCACAATACCTCGGTGATTCTCGGCAAATATTCGGAGTAATCCCGTGTCTTTCCTCAAAAGGGCAACATCCTACTACAGAACTATCACCTCAAAAGAGGAGCGCGAATTCGCTCACAGTTTCAGACAAATCACCGGCCGCACGCCGATAAACATTCGGCTGTACCATCAGGCCATGCGCCATAGCAGTGTGGCCAGAAAAAATTCAGGCGGCATCAAGGATTCTTATGAGCGCTTGGAATATCTCGGTGATGCCATACTCGGAATGATCGTGGCTGAAATGCTTTTCAAGAAATATCCCTTTCAGGAGGAAGGCTTCCTCACTGAATTGCGGGCGCGCATTGTGAGTCGGGAATCGCTCAATACGCTGAGCTACAAAATCGGTTTGGGGCCATTGGTCAAATACAATCAGCATCGTGGGCCTAAGCATAAATCGATCTATGGAGATGTGCTCGAGGCACTCATCGGAGCATTTTATTTGGATCATGGGTTTGCCGCTACGGAGCAATTCGTAATCAAGCGACTCATACAACCGCACTATGATTTTGAAAGTCTGCTGTCTACCGATTACAATCACAAAAGTAAGATCATCGAGTGGGGACAAAAGGAAAACAAACTCGTTGAGTTTGAACTGCTGGAAGAGCGCGGTGATGGATCCAATCAATTCGTGGTGGTTGTGAAGGTAGACGGGCAGCAGTTTTCTACGGGGTATGGTCACAACAAGAAGAAGGCTGAACAGGATGCTGCGCGCAGGTCCTTGGAGCAATTGCAAGTAGATACTACTCCCGAACCATGAAAATTGCCGGTGCTTCACTGAATCAAACTCCGCTGGCTTGGGAGCAAAATCTGAGACATATTGAAGAAGCCATTGCCCAAGCTCAATCCCAAAATGTGGAACTGCTCTGTTTGCCGGAGCTCTGCATCACCGGGTATAGCTGTGAGGACATGTTTATGCATCCTTGGGTATGCGAAAAGGCCATGGAGCAGTTGCTCAAAGTGGTTCCAAAAACCCAAGGCATTGCTGTGGCTATTGGTTTGCCCGTGCGTTGGCAAGGTTTGGTTTTCAATACGGTAGCCTTTGTAGAAAATGGGGATATCAAGGGCATTTATGCCAAGCAAAACCTGCCGAAAGAAGGCATTCATTATGAGTATAGATGGTTTGAGGCGTGGAAACCAAACAAGATCGAAGAAATTAATATACAGGGAGTTAACTATCCGTTTGGGCACATTACAGTCGATTTTCAGGGCGTAAAAGTGGCCTTTGAAATATGTGAAGACGCTTGGGTTGAAAATCGTCCTTGCACGTTTTTGTCGGATAAGGTAGACCTCATCATCAATCCGAGCGCTTCGCATTTCGCCTTTGGTAAAGTGAAGCGTCGACAAGAAATAATCAGGGCGAGCTCTGCGCAGTTCAACTGTGTGTATTTGTACGCTAACCAGGTGGGTAATGAGTCAGGTAGAGTCATTTACGATGGAGATGTGATCATTGCGCAACAAGGCAAACTGTTAGCTACAGCACGCAGGTTTTCATTTCAATCGGTCAATCTCCATGCCATTAAGATCGACTTTGTAAGCCCAGACCAAAGCGAAGTGAGTCTGTATGACCAAATTACCGAAAAGAATGAAGAATTTCCGCAGGCCATGGGGCTTGCGCTCTTCGATTATTTGAGAAAGAGTAGGAGCAAAGGGTTTGTGCTCTCGCTCAGTGGAGGAGCTGACAGCAGCACGATAGCGGTGCTCATTGCCGAAATGGTGCGTAGGGGTAGCGAACAATTGGGCTGGGAGGCATTCACTGCTAAACTGGGGCTTGGGCAATTTCCGCAGGAGACCTTTATGCAGCACCTGCTCACCACGGCGTATCAGGGCACGTCGAACTCCTCAGATGATACGTTTGCCTCGGCGAAGGCATTGTCTCAATCTATCGGCGCTACCTTTTATCATTGGCAAATAGAGGAGGAAGTGACTTCTTATCGCGAGAAAATAGAGGCAGCCATCGGTAGAAAACTGACGTGGGAGCACGACGATATCACGTTGCAAAATATTCAGGCACGTGCCCGTTCACCCATTATTTGGATGTTGGCCAATTTAAATAATGCCTTACTTCTGGCTACTTCTAACCGCAGCGAAGGAGCGGTGGGCTATGCCACCATGGATGGCGACACGAGCGGCAGCATTTCGCCCATCGCGGGGGTGGACAAAGCATTTGTCCGAGCGTGGCTCAAATATGCGGAGACCCACTTGGGCTATACTGCGTTGCGGCATGTGAATGGCTTGCAACCTACAGCCGAGTTGCGGCCTTTGGCTCAGACCCAAACAGATGAAGCCGATCTGATGCCGTACGACGTATTGCAGCGCATTGAGTATTTGTTTGTTCACGAGCGGATGTCTGCCGCCCAAATAAAGGAGGCATTGCGTGCCGACTACCCCGCCAACGAATTGGATGAATGGATCAGTAAATTCTTCCGGCTTTGGACACGCAACCAATGGAAGCGGGAGCGCCTAGCACCCTCGTTTCATTTGGATGATTTTAACATAGATCCTCGATCGGGATTCAGATATCCGATATTGAGTGGGCGGTAGGCTTACTTGCTACTTTGACAGTACATTGGTGTACTTGTGCAACTCTTAAAGCGTCAAAATTCATCGCTTTAGGTTTCTTACTGTTCAATGGGATATGATAGAACTATTGCGAGGTTACAAAAACCACCGCACCTTTACTTGTTCGTAAGAATTGATTTCGTAAAGCATTTTTCACAGGGCATGAAGGAGTATGTGCAGATGGAACCGGTGGTGCTAGACCAAAATGGCTATGTTATGGTGTATGTCTCTAACGAATCTGACGCGCTGAACTGGGTGCATTTTGATGATTTTACCATTACCCACAGCAAGACGCCTATTGTGCAAGTGGATGATTATTATCCTTTCGGTTTAACCTTTAACTCGTTTACGAGGAATTATAGTGAGCCGCAGAGGTATAAGTACAACGGGAAGGAAGAGCAGGAAGATTGGGGATCAGGTGTATTGGATTATGGAGCTAAGATGTATATGGCGGATATTGGGAGATGGGGAGTTGTTGATCCGATGACGGATCAAAGAAATTGGGTTTCTCCTTATAATTATGTTCAGAATAATCCTTTATTGAGAATTGATCCTGATGGAATGTTCGATATCATCAGTATTGATAAAGAAAATGGTCAGACTCAGATTACAAAAGATGAAGGTGATGATGTGGTTCAATTGGTTGATAAAGGCGAGGTTGTTGATAGCTATACTTATGGAGAAAATGGAAGTTTTGTTAATGACACTGACATATATGAGGTTGGAGGACATACTGCCGTTTCCTTCACTGATAATAAAGAAAAGGCTGATACATTCTTTGAATTCGCTGCAAAATCAGATGTGGAATTCCAAAATATAGAAGTTGAAAAGGCAGGAAAGACTTATAATATTGTGGATACCAGTCATGATAAATCAACTGTCAAGAATGCCACTCAGATTATCAAAATATTATCTGAAAATGGCTATGAGGGAACGAAAATATCACATTCTCATCCAAGTGGTAACAGTATTCCAAGTGGTCATTATGGATATGTGAAGGGGAATCCTAAAAGTTTGATGCCTGTTCCAGAAAGCAGTAAATATAATAAGGGTGATGCACCATCCGCTAGGCAAATAAGTAAAATGAGAGGATTTAAAAACACTAAGTTTGAAGTATACAACCCGAAAGATGGTAGCAGAACTTCCTTTGATGGTGTAAATCGGGCTGTGATTAATAAAAATAGATGAATAAAAAAATATATATTTTGTTATTGTTGCTAATATCATGTTCGAATGAGAATAAAGCTAAGGGTAATTTAGAATGTATTTTGCGGGTATTTATTGATGTAAATGCAAAGAAAAATACGTCAGGAATTTTCATTAGTGAAATGTTGAATTGGACTGACTCTAGCACTCTTGTTCAAATTGTTTTTTTGTCAAAAGGGGACGCAATTGATGGAGAAATATATCGTTCATTTTACAATGGCATACCAGTTTACTTAGAATCTGGAAGCTTTAGCCATGAAATGAATCAAATGGATAATGATGTAAAGAAATTCTCAATTAGTAATAATCTAAAATGGGAGAAAGTTTTCTTATCAAATGACAATTCCTCATTAGACGATCTTTGGACTGATGCACCAGAAATACAGATAGCCTTTTCCAATATAAAGCAATGTATCGATAGTGTTATAGTTGGTGATTCTCTATTGACAGAACAAATGTGGGATAAGTGTCAATTTTGTGGTAATGTTTCACATAGTCGCTCGGGTCGTCCCGAGTAATCCCCTTATCGCGCAAGTCTTCCGGCGCTGGCTGTGCGTAAGCAGGACTTGTGCGTATTGTTGAAACAATGAGTTTTTCAGTTTCTAATGTATGGAAGCAGACTCCCGCGCCCCGGATGGAGGCATTGTCGGAGCTCCCCGACGTTAGGAGGGAGCGACTGCCGAGAGCCGGAAATGGCGCCCAATAATCAAATGAAAACTAAAGTAAACTTTTTCAACGTCCGAGGCTGGCTTACCTCCATCTCAAGTCCTTTGTTTTCACAGGAATTGTTTTACAACGACCCGTCTGGTCTGGATGGCCAAATGGCGCGGTACAATGGCAACATCTCCGCTATGAAGTGGGGCGATCATTTATCAGGAAACCCGATGGGTTATGTGTTTGGGTATGACAAGCTAAACCGCCTCACGGAATCGAACCATTTTGAGGGGATGACAGCCACCAACAAATACAAGGAATGGATGGACTATGACCTGAACGGAAATATCCTCACACTGCAACGATCAGGAAATAGTTCAGCGCTGATAGATGATCTGACGTTTGACTATGGCACATTTGGCAACAGGCTGATGAGTGTAACTGATACAGAAGCAGATACTACTACGTTTCATGATCGCAACACCACAGGGGCGGATTATTTCTATGACCCTAACGGGAATATGATCCAAGACCTCAATAAAGAGGTCACCAGCATACAATATGACCACAACAACCTGCCCCGCAAGGTGACCTTCCAAAACGGCGACAGCATCGTCTATGCGTACGATGCGGCAGTCATCAAGCTGCAACAGAAAATCTATGAAGGAGGCCAGCTAAAGGTCAAATACGATTACGCGGGTGAGTTCTTCTACAAAAACGACACGCTGCAATTTATCCGCCACGAGGAAGGGCGGGTAGTGATAAAAAATGAGCAAATCGACTACCAATATTTCCACGTTGATCACCTTGGTAACGTCCGCCTGACCTTCTCCACCACGCCCGAAAACTATGAGATGAAAGAGGATTTTGAAGGTGGGGAAAATGGCTTTGATCAGTTGCATCCGCATACCAATGCCAATGCAAATACCACAGTGGGAGGCAACAAAGTGGAACGGTTACAGGCCGGGCAACAAGGCGCACTGGTGATGGTAAGCGTAAACAAAGGCGACACACTAAAAATCTCTGTGCAGGCCAATTATGAGGTGGAGCCATCAGGTAATAATCTGTTGGAAATAGCATTTACAGTATTGTTCAGTAACTCCATGTACGGAGCGGGTGAAGGGTCAGGAGGTGCTTTGGAAAATGAATTCAGCGAAGCATTGGCAGGTTCCGGCATGGCCGGCAAGGGAGATGCAAACGATGCACCACGGGCATATCTGAATTATATTTATTTTACAGAAGATATGCAGTTCCACACGTCAGGGTTTGTACAGATTACCACAGCCGCCGAGGGTATTGGTGTACATGAGTTGGTGGTTTTGCCCGACATCACGGCAGACATAGAAGGATATGTATTGGCATACCTGACTAATGAGGACCAGCAGCCCGTGGATATTCATTTTGATGATTTTACGGTGTATCATGGCAAGACGAATGTGGTGAGTGCGGACAGCTATTATCCGAATGGAGGCGTTTTTGGATCGTTTGTGCGCACGGCCTCCCGTCCGCAGATATACAAGTACAACGCCAAAGAGACAGAGGAAAAATGGGGCGTACAGGACTTTGGCCGCCGCAGACGAGACCCGTTTGGCGGACCTGGCTTTATGACCATTGATAGGTTTGCAGAGAAATATTACTCACTTTCACCTTACAGCTTTGCGGCAGGTAACCCGATATTTTACAATGACATTAATGGAGATTCATTATGGATAAATTTTGGGAATAATCAGCGAGTGTTATACAACAACGGCCAACTACAAAATGCTGATGGTTCTAGGTATGAAGGTGCGGGCGTGAAGGTCACCAAGAAAGGGAATATTCGTATTACGAATTCTTATTTGAGTGCCGCAGTTGGAGCATTAAATACTATTGGCGGTACGGATGTCGGAAGTAGTATTCTAGGCACATTACAATCATCCGAAAACAATTTTACCATTGCGAATGGTGCTATGAATAAATTTGATCCAGGGGATAACGGTAAGTCGTATATTCATGGAAACAATGCAGGGGCTGTTCAAGTTTTAGACGAAGGAAAATTATTTGTTGAAGGGCTTCCATTTAATAAAATTGGATCTGGAGGAATAATTTATTGGAATCCTAACTCAACTGAACAAGTTATGACAACAAGAGGCTTGCAAACACCAAATTCTGCTCTTTCCTTGGGTCATGAATTGTTCCATGCATACGATGCAAATTTTGGACTGCTTGATAGACGGTTATACATGGGAATTAATGGGGGACATGAGGAAAGAACCGAATTTAGAGCGTCATATTTTGAAAATCAATTGCGACAAAGACTGAATTATCCTTATCGTACTTTTTATAATCATACTGATCCTGGCGCACCCCCACTTTTACAAAATGGAAACCCAATCAATGTATCTCCACCAAGCATCACATGGTTGCAATATTTAAGATTCTAATAATTGAGATTTATGGAACGCAAAATTAGATACTTGACAATGGCGATTTTACTTGGAGCATGTGCCTCGTCCCTAGCCAGACAAGAGAAGTTTACTATAGTCAGAATGAGAAGTGTTGAGTACGAAGGAGACACCCAGAAAGAAGTCACTTATCTGATGGATGTTCCAAAAGGCGCAAAATTTACAGAAGTAAATCTGAGTCACGGAAAGGAAAAGCGGATAGAGTATAGGGATGGCTCGATTCTATACATTTCCGATGATGAGTGGCGCGGATCGGGTCTTAATTTTTCTAATAGAGTTTCAATTGGTCATTATAGTTACCATAAGGAAATTTTGTATGATACCCTCAACAATGCAGGTCAACAATCGGACGGCAATCATTGGCGGGAATATGTGGTTGGCCAAGTGGTAGTAGGCTATGTAAACATTCCTAAGGATCGTAAAGAATTGTTTGATCAGGCATTGGCTACCATCCGCAAAGAATAAACTCACAGGTTAAGCGAAAACCCCGCCCCGCTTCCGGCCAGTGTGCTTGGGATTTTTCCGCCTCGGCACGTGTCCTCACGTGACGAAACTTTGTTTTAACGCGCTATATAAGGCATGAGATTCAACCAATCACATTCCCCAGATGATGTAGAAAACCTTGATTAGAAGCTTGATCTAAATAGAATCCCGCCGATGAAAAGGTGTATTCACAAGGATCCTTGACAAGACTCCATTTTTCCGCTAACGGATTGTTATGAATGTAATCTAGCTTTTGCCAAGCCACCTCCGGAGTAAATAGTTCAATAGCCATGGAGTCTCTTTGCCAGAACTCGTGTGTTTTATTGCCTGCGACAACACGAAATTCGGTAAGTTCCTTTTCACTTAGCGTCTTTTTGAATTTATGCGCCGTGAATTTCAATAACGAACCGGAGGGCATTTCTTTTCCGTTAAGTTTATTCATCTTCCATATTGCATGAACGTGGTTTGGCATCATCACATAGCCATACACATCAATCAAACCTCTTTCTGATAAGTGTATAAGTGACTGCCTAATGATCTCTTTCTTGTTGTCATCTGCGAGTAAATGTTTCCAACCATTGATTGTGGCAGTCCAGAAGTACATTTTGCCTAGTTCCTGATAGGATGTCCTTGGTGAAGTAGTCATGTGGTGAAAGTACTAAAAGCATTGGATTTGGATAAGAAATGGCGTCACGTGAGGACACGTGCCACGGCGGAGTAAGTGTTTCCAACCATTGATTGTGGCAGTCCAGAAGTACATTTTGCCTAGTTCCTGATAGGATGTCCTTGGTGAAGTAGTCATGTGGTGAAAGTACTAAAAGCATTGGATTTGGATAAGAAATGGCGTCACGTGAGGACACGTGCCACGGCGGAGTAAGTGTTTCCAACCATTGATTGTGGCAGTCCAGAAGTACATTTTGCCTAGTTCCTGATAGGATGTCCTTGGTGAAGTAGTCATGTGGTGAAAGTACTAAAAGCATTGGATTTGGATAAGAAATGGCGTCACGTGAGGACACGTGCCGCGGCGGAGGGCTGAACCGGGAAAATGGTGTGGCCTTCCGTATGCAGCCAATGCTCCAAGACGGAGGCAAGGGCACATTTGCTCTAGGGACTAAAGTGAGTATATCCTTTTAAGCATTTTTTTGAATTAATATCCTGTAGTACACGTGCCGCGGCGGAGGATTTTGATAATGGCTCTACGGCACAAACTACCGTCTCTTCTAATACCAACGCTTTTGATGAGGCGGGCACGTACCAAGTAGCCCTCAAGATGGAGAATCCGGAATATCAGCTTCCAATCAATTTGTCGCGCACCGTGCAGATTTATGATCACGTGGCACCTTTGGGCATCAGCGGGCCGGATACGTACAATTCCTGCGATTACGATGGGGGTGGGGGAACTTTGGAGACCCAAGATCCAAACGAGCCGCAAGTGATCAGCTCTCCTGATACCTCATCGGGCTCGCAAACGTCCATCTATTTCTATTTATCTCAAGAAAGTGGGGGTGCCACCTGTTGGGGGTAGCTCGTATTCAAATATTGTTTGGGAATACCGTGTGGATGGCGGCTTTTGGTTAAATATGAACAGCGATGAGGCTATGGCTACCTTACCAAATAACGTGTTGGGTTGCAGCACATGCACACATAGGAGCGGTTCGTTCCGAACCTGGCATAAACTGCTGTGGACTGTCATCCGTCGGCTGTTGACCTTTTCAAACCACAACGGGCACAGAGCACTCACAGGGGTTTCTAATAAAAATCCGAAAGAATCTAACCCTAAACTCCAAACAGTTTCTTACTTTTGCACCTCATTTTTAAAATCTAATAATCAATGATGAAAGATTACGAGACAGTATTCATTTTAACTCCCGTTTTATCTGACGTTCAGATGAAGGATGCTGTCGCCAAATTCAAAGGGATCTTAGCCGACAATGGCGCTGAAATCGTCAATGAGGAAAATTGGGGCTTGCGCAAGTTGGCGTACCCGATCAACCACAAGACAACTGGTTTCTACCAGCTTTTCGAATTCCGTGCGGCACCTACATTGGTAGACAAGCTTGAGCTTGAGTACAGACGAGACGAGAAGGTAATGCGATTTTTGACCGTCGCATTGGACAAGCACGCGTTAGCTTACAACGAGAAGCGACGAAAAGGAGCATTCAAAAAGAAACCAACTGAAAACAAAGAGGAGGTAGCAGCATGACACTTCAGAACGAACCCATCAACCGCGAGCAGACACTCAAGAAGTACTGCCGATTCCAGAAAAGCGGCATCAAGTATATCGACTATAAAGAGCCTGATTTCTTGATGAAATTGGTAAACGAACAAGGAAAAATTCTTCCTCGTCGCATCACTGGCACTAGCCAGAAGTATCAGCGTAAAGTGGCTCAGGCCATCAAGCGTGCACGTCATTTGGCCATATTGCCGTACGTAGGCGATTCTTTAAAGTAAACCGAACCATGGAAGTAATACTAAAAGACGATGTAAAAGGACTGGGTTATAAGAATGACACAGTGAAAGTGAAAGCCGGATACGGCCGCAACTACCTTATCCCTCAAGGCATGGCCATTTTGGCAAATGAATCCAATCGTAAGAAGATTGCTGAGAATATCCGTCAGGCTGCTCACAAAGCAGAGAAACTGAAAATGGATGCAATGGCACTTGTAGATAGAATGGGCGCCTTGACGCTTGAGATCAAAACCAAAGCCGGTGAAAGCGGCAAGATCTTCGGATCTATTACGGCCATTCAGGTGGCTGATGCTTTGAAGGCCAAAGGGTTTGATATTGACAGAAAGAAAATCAGTGTAGACAACATCAAGGAGACAGGTGAGCACAAAGCAGTCATTGACTTGCACAAAGACGTGCATCACACCATCACCCTGAGTGTGGTAGCTGAATAATAAAGTACATTCAAAAAGAAAACCCCGATCTCGACAGGTCGGGGTTTTTTATTGGATGAGATTTTGAGTTTTTTAGCCCAGTACGTGTTTCGCCAAAACAATCTGTATGTCGTACACATTTACCGACTTGTTAAAAGTCTTTTTCACGCTTGCCTCTTCTTCGCTCCCAATCCAGATGCGCAGTTCAGCATCCAAATCAAACGTGCCGGCCGTCTCAATGCTAAAACGGCTAATGCTTTTGTAGTTGATAGACAGGTACTCGATTTTTCTCCCCGTTAGGCCTTGTTTGTCTATTAGGATCAGGCGCTTGTTGGTGAAAATAAAAACATCCCGCATGAGTTTGAAGCCAAGTTCGATGATCTCTCCATCGATGATCAGCTTTCCAAATTCTTTCTGTAATTCCTCCTGGCTTACCGGCCCTGCATTGCCTATTAGTCTTGAAAAAAGTCCCATTATATGATTGATAGTTTAATCTTCCTACTCGTTTGGCTTTTTGGCAAACGCCCCGTTTTTAGCAAGGAGCACGGACTCCACTTTTGCGCGTTCAATTTGGCTAAAAAATTAGAAATCGCCCAATGCTACCCACTCTCTGTCGGTTATTTTTCTGTTTGCGCTAAACTTGCCCTATGTTCCACTTGTCCTTTGATATTCCACCCGCTAAAGTCCCCATTCAATTGTCGAGCAGCTTGGTCACAATCGGCTCGTGCTTTGCCGAAAGCATGGGGAATCAACTTTTGCAGAACAAATTCAACGTACTCACCAATCCTTTTGGTACCATTTACAATCCCGTTTCATTGGCACAGCTACTTACAGATGACATCCAAACAGAAGCGATTATAGAAAGCCAAGGCGTGTACTTTCATTGGCAAGCACATGGCGAAGTGTCCGCCTTGAGTGCGCGCGAATTGCAAACAATCATGGCTATGCGTAGAAGGGAATTGCAAGAGCGTTTACAAACCACCGATTGGCTCATCATCACCCTTGGAAGTGCCTTCGCGTACCGCCTGAAATCCGACGGACGAATCGTAGCGAATTGCCATAAAATGCCCCAATCCGAATTCTCTAAGGAGTTGCTCACTGCGGAGGAAATGACCCTTGCTTTGAAGGGGGCTATTGCCCAACTTGAAACCCGCAACCCGAAACTCAAAACACTCCTTACCGTAAGCCCTGTGCGCCATATCCGCGACGGTTTGGTCGAAAATAACAGAAGCAAAGCCCGCCTCATTGAGGTAGCGCATACGCTCACCGAACAGTTGCCGCACGTTTCCTATTTCCCGGCCTACGAAATACTTATTGACGAACTGCGTGACTATCGTTTCTACAGCACAGATCGTGTGCACCCAAGCGAGGAGGCGGTAGCCTACATTTGGGAGCGATTTGCCGATACGTATTTTGATGCATCAACGGAGGCATTTATGAACGAATGGCAAGCTATCCGCTCCGCCATACAGCATCGGCCATTTCATGTAGCTTCGGCTGCACATCAGCAGTTTTTGCGAAAAACCCTTGATAGATTGAACCAATTGGCTGACAAAGTGGATGTACAAGCAGAAGTATCTTTGCTCCAAAAGCAATTGCTGTGAAGATCGCCCTTCGTGCTGTTTTCATTCTCTTGTTTGCCTGCCAATCCGATACCAAAATGACCAATCGTCTAGCTAATTCCACCAGTCCCTATTTACTGCAACATGCTGATAATCCGGTGGATTGGTATCCGTGGGGCGAAGAAGCGCTCAAAAAGGCCAAGGAAGAAGACAAACCGATCATCGTGAGCATTGGCTACAGTAGTTGTCATTGGTGCCATGTGATGGCGCACGAGTCGTTTGAAGATTCGGCCGTGGCGGTTTTGATGAATGCGCATTTCGTCAATATTAAGGTGGACAGGGAGGAACGTCCTGACGTGGATCAAATCTATATGGATGCTGTGCAGAAAATGGGGCTAAATGGCGGTTGGCCACTCAATGTCTTCCTAACGCCTGACCAAAAGCCGTTTTACGGGGGCACCTATTTTCCCAAAGAAGGATGGAAAGGCTTATTACAAAATGTCGCTGATGCGTTCCAAAAGAATCGACAACAAATCAATGAATCAGCCGACCAATTTGCAGCGGCAATTGGGCAATCTGAAATGGCGCAGTTTGGCCTGAACACCTCCGGTTTTTCGTTCAACGAAGCGCAGATCGAAGCACTGTTTCAAAATCTCAGTCGACGCTTTGATGCAAGCGAGGGGGGCATGAACAAAGCACCCAAATTTCCTATGCCGGCCATTTGGGAAATGCTGAGCTCGTACTACGCCCAAACAGGGAATGAACTTGCGGAAGACCATCTTCTTTTTACTTTAGAAAAAATGGCCAATGGCGGCATCTACGATCAAGTGGGTGGCGGTTTTTCGCGGTACTCCGTGGATAGCGAATGGCATGTGCCGCATTTCGAAAAAATGCTCTACGACAATGGGCAGTTGCTCTCCGTATTTGCACAAGCGTATGCCATCCGTCCGTACGAACCGTTTCGTCAGGTGATGGTGGAAACGGCGCAGTGGATGGAGCGGGAAATGCTGGACAAATCCGGTGGATTTTATGCGGCGTTGGATGCCGACAGTGAAGGCGAGGAGGGTAAGTTTTATGTCTGGACAATCGAGGAGATTGAGGCCATCGCAGGCGATGATGCGCGCTTGATCAAAACGTATTACGATGTGCAGCCGAAAGGCAATTGGGAAGAAGGAAAGAACGTGCTGCGTAAGCGCATGTCCGATACGGAATTTACTAAGGCATTTGGTGTTTCTTTGGAAGAATTAAGCCAAGCCATTGCTCGATTTAAAAAAGCGGCGTTGCAGGAGCGGAGCAGACGGATTAGACCGGGTTTGGATAGCAAACGCATTGCTGGATGGAACGGACTGGCACTCACAGGTCTATGCCGTGCCTATCAGGTTACGGGTGACGAGCAGTTTTTGAAATTGGCCAAAGGCAATGCGAAGTTTCTGCTCACCTTGGTGAAAAAAGACAAACTGATGCGTTTCCCGGATGGCAATATGGAAGGCTTCTTGGAAGACTATGCAGCTGTAATCCAATCGTTTCTCACCTGCTATCAAACCACCTTTGAGCCGGATTATTTGGAAGCCGCCCAAGCAATGACCGATCGGGTGTTGGACGTTTTTTATGATGAACAGGAGGGCTTTTTCTATTTCACCGGCGATGAAGCTGAGTCATTGATTGCTCGCAAAAAGGAGATTTTTGATAACGTCATTCCCTCGTCCAATTCCATGATGGCTCGAAATCTCTTTCACCTTGGCACGCTGCTATACGAAGATCGGTACACCGAATTAGCTAAAGAGATGACCGGAAAGATGACGGCTTTGATCCCGAAGGAACCGGAGTACCTTTCCAACTGGGCTACAGCCGCCATGGAGATGAGCAGCGATTTTGCCGAGATCGTGATTGTGGGGCCTGAGTATCGTGCGTTTGCGCAGAAAATCCATCGCTTACATCTACCAAACAAAGTAATCAGCGCAGCGGCTGAACCAACTGAGCAACCGATGTTTGAAATGAAAAGCATGAAGAATGGAAAGACCACCATTTTTGTGTGCTACAACCGCACGTGTAAGCTACCGGTGACGAGCGTGGAGGAGGCAGTGAAGCAGTTGCGGTGAGTTAGATTCAGTAATTCGAATCACGATACTATCGTTAAAAGATACTATATTTGATCTATGATTGTCCATTTTGGCTGTAAGGATACCCAGGCGATTTGGGATGGTACACGAACTAAAAGGTGGAGTACAGATATCGTGAATAGAGGATTGAGAAAATTATTTTTGATTCATTCCGCGGAGGATATCAGAGATTTAATGGTACCTCCATCAAACCGTTTACATAAGCTAAAGGGTGATTTAAGGGATTACTATTCAATTAGCGTTAATGAGCAATGGAGATTAATTTTTAAGTGGAATGATGGAATTGCAACCGATGTACAACTCGTAGATTATCATTAAAAATGGAACAAAAGACAAACATTCATCCCGGCGAAATATTGAAAGAGGAATTTCTAATCCCAATGAACCTGTCTGCATACAAGTTGGCGATGGGCATTGGGGTACAACAAACAAGGATTAGTCAAATTATGAGGGGTTCACGTTCAATTACAGCTGATACTGCCATTCGGTTGGCCAAATTCTTTGGAACAACAGAGGCTTTCTGGCTCAATTTGCAGCGCGAATATGATCTTAGACAAGCGAAACAAGCCAAGGGGAGCGAATTCGAAAGTATTCGACGATTTGAATTCGCTGGCTAAATCTGTAACAAATCTTGCACTACGCCGATATCATCTTGCCCATCCCCGTCAACCGGACATACACCTACCGGGTGCAGCCGCATCAGCAGGTGCAGGTGGGCTCGCGTGTGATCGTGCAGTTTGGACCCAAGAAAATCTATACCGGACTGGTGGCCAACGTAAAGTCCGAGCCGCCGCTCTCTGATCAAACCAAAGACATCATAGAGGTGCTGGACAATGCCCCGATTGTTAACCGCATTCAGGTGGGCTTTTTCGGGTGGATGGCCAACTACTACATGTGCACCGTGGGCGAGGTGATGAATGCCGCCATTCCCGCCGGACTCAAACTGACCAGCGAAGCATTCGTAAGCCTCAATTCGCCCGGCCAATGGCTCGATCAACCGGCTTCTGAAAAGGAAGACATCATCGTGGCGCAACTGAAAGACAAGGAATTGTCATTGAAAGAAATCGGCGAACTAATCGGGCTGAAATATCCGCAGACTGTGGTGAAGTCGCTGGCCGATCGGCACATCGTGCACGTGTACGAAAAGGTGAAGGACAAATACATGCCGAAATTTCTGCGCATGGTGCGGCTCACCGACACGTTTGTGGAGCCTGCCAGTTTGGAACTGCTCTTTGCCGAATTGGACAAAAATCCCAAGCAATTGGACGTGCTGCTGGCGTACCTGCGCACGGTGGCCGCACTGGAAGATCCTGCCAAAAATGCCACGGGCATGATCAAATCCCAACTGGCCAATGAAACGGGTATTTCGTCCGTCAATACCTTGATCAAAAAAGGCGTGTTTCAGGAATGGGAGCAACTTATCTCTCGCTTGCCGGATGTCTCTACGGACGCAGTGGAAGTACCCGAATTATCTGATTTGCAAGCGCTTACACGCGATCAGATGTTGGGTCAATTTGAAAAGCAACAAACCGTCTTGCTCCGTGGCATCACCGGAAGTGGCAAAACAGAAATCTACATTTCGATGATCCACGAGATATTGGAGCAAGGCGGACAAGTGCTCTACATGCTTCCCGAAATTGCCCTTACCACGCAGATCATCAAGCGATTGCAGCGCGTATTTGGCAACCGTTTTGGCGTGTATCATTCGCAATATTCGGATAACGAGCGGGTGGAGGTCTGGCAAAAGGTGCTCTCCGGTGAGTACCAGTTTGTGGTAGGCGTGCGCAGCTCCATTTTCCTGCCATTCGCTAGTTTGGGACTGGTGATTGTGGACGAGGAACACGAGCCGTCTTACAAGCAGTTTGATCCCGCTCCGCGCTACCATGCGCGTGATGCCGCCATTTATTTAGCCAATCAGCATGGTGCCAAAGTGCTGCTCGGCAGTGCTACGCCTTCCATCGAGACGTTCTCTAAAGCACTCGACGGCAAGTTTGGATTGGTGGAGTTGGATAGCCGATTCGGGGATGTCACCTTGCCGCAAGTGGAGATGATCGACATGCGGGGAGTGCGCAAGCGCAAAGAACTGAAAGCCAACATCTTCGCGGCGCAAATGCTGGAGGAAATCGGCAAGTCACTCGAACAAAAGGAGCAGGTGATTCTCTTCCAAAACCGGCGCGGCTATGCACCTTTCGTATCGTGCGATGACTGTGGCCATGTGATGGGCTGCCCCAATTGCGATGTGAGCCTCACGTACCACCAGTTTCAAAACAAACTCATCTGCCACTACTGCGGCTTCAACATCTACATGCCACAGGAGTGCCCCGAGTGCAGCCAAAACCACATGAAGCATTCGGGCTTTGGCACGGAACAGTTGGAGGACGAGTTGCAGCCCTTTTTTCCCGAAGCGCGCATCCAGCGGATGGACATGGACACCACGCGCAACAAGAACAGTTACGAACGCATTCTGGGCGATTTTGAAGACGGCAATACCGACATCCTTATCGGCACGCAGATGGTGAGCAAAGGACTCGACTTTGATAAGGTGAATCTCGTCGGCATTTTTGATATTGATCGGATCATCCATTTTCCGGACTTCCGTTCGCATGAGCGCGCGTACCAACTCATCACGCAGGTGAGTGGCCGATCAGGTCGCAAGTCGGGTAGGGGGCGCGTGCTCATCCAGACGTTTGACCCCACGCATGTGGTGCTGCAGCGCGTACTCAAGGAAGACTATCGGCCCTTTTATGCCGCCGAAATCAAGGAGCGCGAGGAGTTTGGCTATCCGCCGTTCACCCGCATCATCAAGATCGTCTTCAAGCACAAAGAAGTGCAAGTGGTCAACGAAGCAGCTGTGTATTTTGGCAATCTGCTGCGCCAGCATTTGGGCGGTGAGCGCGTCAATGGACCCGTGGATCCTGTGATCCATCGCTTGCGCAACCTATATCTCAAGGAAATACAAGTGAAAATTGATGTGCCTGGATTGTCATTACAGGGCGTGAAAGAACTGATGCTCGTCATACGCGATCAGCTGCACACCGAAAAGAGATTCAAAAGTGTGACAGTGGCGTTTGATGTGGATCCGGTGTGAGACTGGATTATTAAGCGAGATGGTTAAGTACTCCTGCATTGCCAATCTCGTCGGTTATGTCATTCATATTCATTATTCTGACGGCTTTCTTTTATCTTTCCTAACTACCTGCTTGTTTGTCTATGGAAATGTTCACCAGTTTACGTTTCGTGCTGCTGCTGTCAGCCGGAGGAATTGCGTCGCTTATTTTGATTTATCTTCTTAGAAAGGACCCTGCGCATTGGGGATTAGAAAAGTCCCTTAAGAAATTTTATTGGTTGCCCGGATTCGCACCGCTGGTGTTGGTGGGTGCAGTGCTTCTACAAACGGAGGTTGAGGACATGTCGTTTCCTACGAATTTGGCCGTGCATCAAGACGTGGTGGTGCTCCACGGGCAGGTAGAGACCGTGCGCGAGCGTGTTATTGATCAAGTACCCGAATCCTTTTTTTATCCAAAGACCTACTTTCTAGACCGCCACACGGGCGAGGAACTTTACCGTATAAGTGCCATTGAGCCGTATTATGCCACGGGTGGCAAATTGCTTTGCGCCGTAGACGCGGGATACGGTATTGTAGATTTGAAAACGGGGAAAATCGAGAAGAAATTTACCGAGGCACAGTTACGCAAACGATTGGAAGCATTAGGACAGCAGGTATATGCTCTTACGATCGGGGCGGGAAGTGGCGCTTTCACCGTTCGTTCGGTACTGGACGAGACCCTCCTCTACGATCCCATTACCAATCAGGTCGGCACATCTGAGTCCGACATTTTGACTACTGAAGGTATGGCATCATTTCCGGATTACAAAACAACAACGCCCGATATTTTTCAACCTAAACTTGTAGGGCAAACGATGAGCGGAATTTCCATTGTGCTGAGTTACCCTGACCTCAACCAAGAATATTTTATACTCCACGGTTTTGACGCGCAGGGAAATAAATTATGGACAAAGTCTGCCCGGGAAATTGATGAAGCATTGGATGGCGAACACTTTGCCTACGACTACCAAACAACCACCACCGCTACTGATGCCGACTATTTTTACTTTGCTAATAAGCATCGGGTGGTGTGTTTGTATGTGGCCACCGGTGTTACCCGGTGGGTCAGTAAGATATGAGCGGTCAGTGAATGGCGGTTGTTTGTACCTTGATCTCCGCACGACGGTTAAGCGAGCGGTCTTCTTCACCACACTCTACACTATCAACGTCTTTTTGAATATTCTGTATGACGTGATAAGAAACAGTGCCATTGGTCGTTGCGCAGAGGAGAATCTGAAGAAATTGGAACTCACCTTATATTTACAACCCTAAGATCAAGGTATGTTGCGTATTGTGTCTCTGTTCGTGTTGTTGCCGGTTGGGTTATTCGCTCAGGTGGATTTGGAATATAAGTATCTCGAGAAACGCGAGGCGGTCACTATTGAACTGGTGAACGGCGAATTGGCCATTTCCAGCGAGATTGTGGAACAGGGAAAATTCTTGAATAACTCCTTGCTCTACTTGGCCCAGCAATCCATTCCCTACGACAGTTTTCGAAAGATCGGACAAATAGAAGCCTACACCACCGACCCGGTATCGGGCAAGCAAGTGGTGGTAGACCATTATGAAAACAAAGACCAGATTCAGGGTATTCTTTTCTACAGTGACAGCAAGTTGAAGGAGTTCACCTTTCCGGCCGTCAAAAAGGATGCTGTCACCACATTGAAATACACGGAGGTTTATAGCAACGACATTCCCTTTTCGCAGGCTTTTGTATTCGGCTCCTATTTCCCGATCGATCGAGCCGCTTTTAGTGTGACCTTTCCAAAGGAAGTAGAGCTTGGTTATTCCTACGTCAATGCTGTGGACAGTTCATTCGCCTTTACAAAAACGGAAAACAAAAAAAGCACGACCTACACTTGGACTGCCGAGAATATCGAGGGATATCGGCTTGATGAGGCTAAGAACGAATCGGCGTTGTATTACTTGCCGCATGTGATCGTGTACATCAAGCAAATAAAAACGGTCGCAGGTGAGAAACCCGTGCTTCGCGACGAACGTGATTTGTATGCGTGGTACGCGTCTCTGATGGATAGAATAGATGATGCCAACTTGGATGAAGTCAAGAAAATAGCGGAGGGAATAGCGACGGCTCATCCTACTCCGAGTGCCAAAGCGGCAGCCATTTACAATTGGGTGCAAGACAATATCAGCTATGTGGCATTTGGTGACGGCTTTGGCGGCTTTGTTCCACGGGGTGCTGCGAGTGTATGTCAGAAAAAGTACGGCGACTGCAAAGACATGGCGCATGTGCTCTACGTGATGCTGAATCATGTGGGTGTTGAGGCCTATCACACGTGGATCGGGTCGCGCGAAAAGCCCTATGCTTATAAGCAGAATCCTACCCCGCTGGTAGATGATCACATGATTACGGCGGCCGTGCTGTCGGGCGATACCGTGTTTTTGGACGGTACGGATAGTTTCGTGCGCTATGGCTACCCGAGCGGATTTACGCAAGGCAAACAAGCCATGATCGGCATCAGCAAAGATGATTTTCGTTTGGTGCGCGTGCCGGTTGTAGATGCGGCTATGAATCACACGGAGGTGAAGACCACCTTGCGCATAGATGGACTTGATGTCTTGGCCAATGAAACCCGTCGGATTTCAGGGCTGGAGAAAGTGGCAGCTATCAGTCATTATATTTATAAAAAAGGAACGGATTCGGATGAAGAATATTTAAACAAGCGATTGGCGCTGGGTAATAACAAGACCATCTATGAAAACATCAAATTTGGCGGATTGAATAACGATACGGATTGGCTAAGTATGACTTATGATTTGACGATTCAGAACTATTCAAAAGTTATTGATGATAAATTATTTATTAATATGAATATTGATCGAACCTATGCTAATGATAAACTAGAGGATGGCACCAAATACAGCATTAAGTTCGAGCATGCTCAGCAGAAGACATTCGAAACCATCTTTGAAATTCCGGCAGGATATCAGGTGGATGAATTGCCTGAGCGATTAACCTTTAACGACCCAAAGTTTGGATTTGATATTTCCTACAAACGAATGGGTAATCAAATCATTCAATCCAAAAAATTATATGTAAACACACTCACATTGACTCCCGCTGATTTTGTTCAGTGGAATGAGTTTATAAAAAATCTCGTGAAAGCCTACAAGAAAAGCATTGTGCTCCAAAAGGGTGCCTAAATAATCTTATACTTCTATTTACATGACAGCACGTATTTCATCCCTTGTTCTATTTTTCGTTTCGATAACTGCCTCGGCGCAGTATTACACAACTTATAATTGGGCAGAAAAGCCCACGAAGTATACCTTGACTCCTGACGAGGTGAAGGAGGCGTCTGTAGGTATTTTGGATGCTACGATTGTGGAGTATTTGGAAAGCGACACGTATGTGCAGCAGTTTGAAACGCACCACACCATCGTGCACGTGAATAACGAGGAGGGTATTCAGCGACACAACCGCGTGTACATTCCCATGCAAAGCGTCATGGACATTGTGGATCTGCGCGCACGGACCGTGAACAAAGCGGGAAAAATTACCTTACTCGATGAGAAAAACATCAAGGATGTGTCGAATGTGGAGGAATATGGTGACTTCAAGATTTTCGCTATTGAGGGAGTAGAGATTGCTTCGGATATTGAAGTGCTGTACACGTTGGAGAAGGATTTTTACCCATTCGGCAATCAAAATCTACAAGATGAGTACCCGATTCGTGAAGCGTCTTTTACATTGATACACGGCAAGAGTTTGGGCAAAGTGAAGGCCTATCGCACAGAGGCTCCTGTAGCTGAGGTGACTGTCGGAGATAAGGCGGCACTTCGCGTGCTGGTGAAGCAGGTGCCGGCTATGCTCGAAGAAGAGTATTCAACGCCCAGAGCCAATCTGATAGGCGTGGCGTTTCAGTGTTTTCATTCACAAAATCCGCTCAACGAAGAAATGCTCTGGCACAATGTGGCCATGAACTTTGCCGCTGATTTTTTCCCGCGAACACCTGCTCGACAAGTGTTAACAGATTTGGATGCATTTATGCCTGACGGGCGCAACCTCTCGTCAGCTGTGCAAGTGGCCAAATTGGATGATTTTGTAAAGACGAATTTTACATTGGTCGAAAACAACAATCCGCAGTTGAAGGACATCAATTATGTACTGAAAAATCGAACAACTAATGATGCGGGTATTATGCAAGTGTATGGTCATTACTTGCGCGCAATGGGCGTCAGTTATCAGGTGGTGATCACTGCTAATCGTTATCTTTTGAAATTTGACCCGTATTTTTTCAATCCTCGTTCTATTCAGGAATTTTTAATATACATACCCTCTATCAAACAATATATTTCTCCTAATCGAATTGAATACAGACTTGGGGAGGCACCATTTAATATTTTGGGCAATCAAGCTGTATTTATAAATCCTGATTTTTCTACTGCATTTGGTAAGATTGAACAAATGGATCCAAATTTCAGTCGAATTGTACGTTTTACGGATGTCACATTTGATGAGGATATGGAGAGTGCCATCATCAGTCAAGATCATGAATACTATGGACATTGGGCAGTGAATAACAGAGCTGTGTATCAGCTCTCGCCGGAAGCGGGACGTAAGGAATTTGAAAATTATTTGACAGCTTCAGGTATTGAAGACAAAGTTTCGTTAGAATTCAGATTGGCAAATGAACGCATGTATCAAGAAGATCCGTCACTTCCTTTTAAAGTTTATAGCAAGATCGAGTCAGGTTCGCTGCTGGAAGAAGCAGGTGATAATTACATCTTTCAGGCGGGATTGGTGATAGGTACGCAGAGTGAATTGTATCAGGAAAAGAAGCGTGTAAATCCTATCGAAATGCAATATCCAAATCATTACAGCTATACTATCACCGTGCAGATTCCTGATGGCTACAAGGCAGAGGGCTTGGAATCGTTGAAAATCTTAAAGAAACTGGATGGCCCTAACGGCCCGAAGTGTAAGTTTCAGTCAGACTACAAATTGGAAGGTGACAAGATCACGATCTCCATTGAGGAATTTTATCGTGAATATGAAATACCCGTGGCTGAGTATGATGCCTTCCGAGAAGTGATCAATGCCGCCAGTGATTTCAACAAAGCCGCCATCCTTTTCCGTCCGACCAATTAGCCGACCCTTTGAGGCATTTTCAGGTGTGGTGTGTATCATTGCACTTCAAAAATCACTCCTATGAAAGTATTTGTTCTTGTCCTTTTGATGACCGTATGTGTGACTGGCATTTTTGCCCAAGCCTCCGACTCCACACAAGCACCACCCAGCGACTGGATCAGTGGCGGTTTGTCGTCGCTCACCTTTTCCCAAGTGTCTTTGCAGAACTGGGCTGCAGGGGGTGAAAATTCCGCTTCGGTGAACTCATTTCTCAGCTTGTTTGCCGATAAGCGCAAGAATATTTCGAAATGGCAAAACACGCTAGATCTTGGCTATGGCTTGCTGAAGCAGGGTGAAAATCGAGTGCTGAAATCAGATGACCGCATTAACCTAAACTCGAAATATGGCCGTCAAGTAACCAAAGGAAATGATAAGTGGTTCTTCAACGGGTTCATTGATTTTCGCACTCAGTTCGCACCCGGTTTTTCGCAGGACGATCCGGACAGTGTGATATCGCGCTTCATGGCGCCTGCATACCTGACCTTGGGTAGTGGTATTGAATACGCACCCAATGCATTCTTATCTTTTGCCTATACCCCTGTGGCCGGCAAGGTGACCATCGTCAATGATGACGCCATCGTGGGCACGGCAGGGGCCTATGGGGTGCTTCCCGGTGAGAACACACGTGCGGAATTAGGGTCATTCTTTCGCTTCAGTTACAAGCAGGAGGCCATGAAGAATGTGAATGTAGACATGCGATTAGAACTGTTCACCAACTACGAGCGCGCCAACTTCGGCAACATAGACGTGAACTGGCAAAATAACATCGTGATGAAGGTGAATAAGTACATATCCACCACGCTCTTCACACAAGTGCTTTACGATGACGACATTAACACCGAAAAAGTGGATAAAGATACTGGCGAAGTGCTGCAGGCCGGCCCCAAGACACAATTCAAAAGCGTGTTCGGAGTGGGTATAGCCTATGCCTTTGGCGATAGCCGCCCGAAAGAGTAGGCTTAGTTTTGGGTGAACGCGTAGGTGATGATGTTGGCTCCCATTCGGAGTGCCTGCTGCCTCAGTTCCTCCGGATTGTTGTAGATGCTGCGGTCTTCCCATCCATTGCCTAAATCGCATTCGTAGGAATAAAAGCACACCAATCGGCCTTCGTATATCAAGCCAAAGCCCTGCGCTGGTTTGCCATCATGCTCGTGGATTTTCGGTAAGCCCGATTTAAAGTCATATTTCAAATGATAGATAGGATGCTCAAACGGGAGCTCCACAAAGTCTAACTCAGGAAAGACCTTTTTCATCTCCAAGCGCACAAACGGATCCAAGCCATAATTGTCGTCTATGTGGAGAAATCCACCTCCTATGAGGTATGCGCGCAGGTTTTCGGCCTGCCTGTCTGAAAAACGCACATTGCCGTGCCCTGTCATGTACACATAGGGGTAAGAGAACAGTTCAGGGCTGCCCACTTCCACAATATCTTCTTCTTTGCGCATATTGGTGCGCAGGTTTTTGTTGCAGAAATCAATGAGATTGGGCAAAGCCGTTTTGTTGGCATACCAATCACCGCCTCCCTCGTATTTCAGCTTAGCAATGCGTAGCTCCTGTCCCCAACTACTCAGCGACACACACAGCAATAAAACTCCCAGTGCTCTCATATGCATGCAAATAAAATGTGTTCGAACAACATAACCACTTTGGTAGGCAAAAGCCTAATTTTGCGCCCATGTCGCAAAAAATCCTCATCCTTGATTTCGGTTCCCAATTTACCCAACTCATAGCCAGACGCATTCGCGAATTAAGTGTTTACTGCGAAATCCATCCGTTCAATCACCCACCTAAGATTGACGACCAAACCATCGGGTTGATCCTCAGCGGTGGCCCGTGCTCGGTGCTGGAAGAAGGTGCCCCTGATTACGACCTCTCCGGCTTGACCATCCCCGTGCTGGGCGTGTGCTATGGTGCCCAAATGATGGCGAAGCAGGCAGGCGGACGCGTGGCGCGTTCGTCACACCGAGAATACGGTCGAGCCCAATTGGGAGAGGTGCGCGAGCATCGGTTGTTTAAGGGCATTGCTGCGGGCAGCCAAGTGTGGATGTCGCATGGCGATTCCATTTTAGAAATACCCGATTCGTTTGAGATTATCGTTTCGTCTGACAGCATTCCGGTGGCCGGTTTTCATGTGAAAAGCACAAACAGATACGGGATTCAGTTTCACCCCGAAGTAACCCACACCACCGACGGTGTGACGCTCCTGCACAACTTCGTCATGGACATTTGTGGCGCCACGCCCGATTGGACACCTGATCAATTTGTAGAAAGTACGGTAGCGTCACTGAAAGCCAAACTAGGTACTGATAAAGTAGTCTTGGGACTTTCAGGTGGCGTGGACTCCTCCGTGGCGGCAGAGCTTATCCACATGGCAATAGGCACTAATTTGTATTGCATTTTTGTAGATAATGGCTTGCTGCGCAAAAATGAATTTGAAAAGGTATTAGAGTCGTACAAAGCGATGGGTCTTAATGTGAAAGGCGTGGATGCCAAAGACCAATTCTACGCGGCACTTAAAGGCCTCACCGATCCTGAGGCCAAGCGCAAAGCCATTGGTAAGACGTTTATCGATGTGTTTGACCAGGAAGCGCACAAGATTGAGGACGTGAAGTGGCTCGGGCAGGGCACCATTTACCCGGACGTCATCGAATCCGTCTCCGTGAAAGGTCCATCGGCCACTATCAAGTCGCATCACAATGTGGGCGGATTGCCGGCCTATATGAAACTGAAGGTAGTGGAACCACTGAATACCCTCTTCAAAGACGAAGTGCGACGTGTAGGCCGCACCATTGGGGTGCCGGAGAGTATCTTGGGCAGGCATCCGTTTCCCGGGCCTGGGTTGGGTATCCGCATTTTGAGCGAAATCACCGAGGAGAAGGTGCGCATCTTGCAAGAAGTAGACGACATTTTCATTTCGGGCTTGCATGCCGATGGCTTGTATGACCAAGTGTGGCAAGCAGGCGCGATGTTGCTCCCCGTGCAGTCTGTAGGCGTGATGGGTGACGAGCGCACCTACGAAAATGTGGTGGCACTCCGAGCCGTCTCCAGCCTAGACGGCATGACGGCCGACTGGGTGCATCTGCCATACGAATTTTTAGGGAAAATCTCCAACAAGATCATCAATCAGGTGAAAGGCGTGAACCGTGTGGTGTATGACATCTCGTCTAAGCCACCGGCTACTATCGAGTGGGAGTGAGCAAGTTTGAAAGGGCAATTGGAAATTGCGAGGAAAGGATAAGGCGTAGGAACAATCTACGGCAAGGTGGGCAGTCGGTGTTTCCCCCGACTGACGTCCAGTTGCGATTTTAATATCGGCAGGTAGAAATACCTAACGTCACGAAAAATCCTTGAGAGAATACACTCAACCTTGGGTCATTTCGACGAAGGAGAAATCTATGGTTCTTAGGTGCAGAGATTTGCGAAATGAACAGAAAAAACAATACTAATTTCGGGCACAAGCGAGACGTTTGCGCCAGCTGGGCAGGACGGTGTGTAATGACTAAATATCACGGAGGCTATCGCTCCTAATACTTAAACCCAAAATTGTCATTAGGTATTTTTTCTAATGACCGCCATTAGGATTTT
>ERZ1066134.275-NODE-275-length-37288-cov-22.340773_pt1 | contig 37288 bp, 42 predicted proteins | sample MGYA00382781_ERZ1066134 | MGnify/ENA primary metagenome ERZ1066134 (study PRJEB33369, sample SAMEA5778364) | biofilm metagenome | biome: Industrial cooling water; feature: Water cooling tower basin; material: Biofilm | place: United Arab Emirates | collected... | reverse complement strand
TAAACAATTAAGAAACCTTATCTAGTGGTCTTAACAATGGGGAGTAGGACACTGATCCGAAAATTCAAGGTGATTTCAAATCTAAAATTTCCACACAAATAGCATGAATTGCAGAATCTGGTGTTGTATTTAATGATTCTGAAATTTTCGAAATCATCAGTCCAGAAATCGAACACCGCTGTTTATTGCCCATGATGAAAAATATCATCCTGCTAATCAAGAGAATTATGGCATTGGAATGGCATTGGATGAAAATGGTGAGTTCTCACCACCTTTAGTTGTTCAAACATCATCTTTGGCAAACGGAAACCAGAAAATTACTTATTTTGATATGACAATGAATCCAACAATTTCAGTTGAATTTGATTTGTCATTCGAAACCATAATTATAAACAGGCTTGATACAAATGCCAGAGTTGATGATTGCGAACAAAAGACGGTAGACTGCATTGACCATGTTTATACTAAAATGAGCTGGTGGTCAGTCATTACCATAGTCGAAACAACCCTCATTCCTGCCACAGGAGTAGTTTGGGCTGGTGTTTGCGCCTTTATGAATTGTATTGTAGAATGATGAAAAATATTTACACCTACCATTTTTTGATTCTTCTACCAATTCCCATTTTCTATTGGGTATATGGTCTAATTAATACTCCGCTCCTGGTTTTATTATTTGCCTATTTCATATATCGAGGCGTAATAGACGGTCTCAGATTGATTAGCAAAGGGGTACTTGATCAAAAAGAGTGGTGGAAAGCCTTTGTGCCATTTTGGACAATGTATTATTTCAAAGAATTGTACTTTGAGAGATAGCTCAGTCGATGGAAAAAGAACCTTCTCTAATTTGGGAGGGTTCATTTTTTATGATCGTAACCACACTTATTTACCTCTCAGAACTGCCCCGAAGGCGTATTCACATAATTCAAGAACTCATTTTTGATGTTCTGATCCTTGAATTTGCCATCAAAAAAGGCCGTGCCCGTACGGCTGTTGGTGTCCCCCACTCCACGAGACGAAACACACATGTGCGTGGCATCAATAACCACCGCCACATCGTCGGTCTTTAGCACTGATTTTAACTCTTCGGCTATCTGCACACTAAGGCGCTCCTGCACCTGAGGCCTTTTGGCGAAATACTGCACGATTCGATTGATTTTGGACAAACCGATCACCTTGCCGCTGGAAAAATAGGCTACATGTACTTTGCCGTAAATGGGCACAAAATGATGCTCACAGTGGGAGTAGAACGTGATGTCTTTCTCCACCAACATCTGGTCGTAGTTGTATTTATTCTCAAAAAGTCGCGCCTTGGGTTTATTGTCAGGATTCAATCCGCTGAATACTTCCTTCACGTACATTTTGGCCACTCGATGAGGCGTGCCTTTCAGGCTGTCATCGTCCAGATCAAGTCCCAGAATGAGCATAATCTCACGGAAGTGCTTTTCAATCAATTCGATCTTGAGATCATCATCTTTTTCAAACGCATCGGGGCGCAGGGGCGTCTCGTATGAGCTAGGCACATGGTCGTCGCTGAAATCGTCAGGCTGGATATTCGACAAAGTTTCTTTCTGTTTCATAAAGGGTTACTTTCATATCCAATCGAGGGTCAATCTGCGCTCTTAGGATGTTGTAAATCACGACAACAATGTTCTCTGCGGTTGGGTTCAACGATTTGAATTCGGGCACATCTAAGTTAAGATTTTTATGATCAAACCGCTCCACAATGTGCTCTTGCATCAGCTCCCTCAGTTGCTTCAAATCATACACAAATCCTGTTTGTGGATCGATCTCGCCGATCAGCCGAACGATGAACTCATAATTGTGTCCGTGCCAATTGGGATTGTTGCATTTACCAAACACCACATCATTCTTCTCGTCGCTCCAGGCTGGATTGTACAATCGGTGGGCGGCATTGAAATGCTCTTTTCTTAAAATGGCTACTCTCATTCGTCTTGCAAAAATAGTTCACCGCCCTCCAATGGCGTGTTTTCAGGTCAACAATGAACTTTTCAAAAAAATTCAGAACTTTTTGGTTACAATTATAGTATAATTCGTATATAAATTTGTATTTATCAAATATATCTAATCATGCTAAGACTATTTTTCAACAAATTCCGCGAGAAGGAGCAGATCGAAACACTGGTCTCCATCGCCGTGTCGCAAGGTATCGTGAGTGCGTCGGATCAGGCCTATTTGGAGGAGCAGGCGCACATCAAGGTGAAAAGAATTTCGGACGTCAACCGCATTGAAGAGCTAAAGCAAGAACTACCCATAGAAAAGGAACAAAGATTTCAATTGATATACACTCTCTTGAGCAATCGGATGAAGCGTGGAGCCATCTCGCTTCGGTTGGAGAACATTTTGAAGAACGTACTGCGTGTATTTGGGCTTTCGCGCGAGCGTAGCAACGAGCTGGTAGAATACTTGAAAATCAATATTAGGAACGGTCTGTCGAAGGAAGAATCCTACAAAAGACTTGGGTATTTGGTCGATTAGGCAGGCGATTGAATTTACCTTTGTGGTAAGCAACACCACAGGATGACATTCGATCAAATTGCCGAGAAAATAGAGCAGTACAACGCACAAGGGAAAAAGCTCTTCACCACGTCTTCGTTCCAAACGCACAGCTTGGTGATGCTGCATATCCTCAGCCGTATTGATCGGTCGATTCCCGTGTATTTTATTAACACAGGTTATTTATTTCCGGAAACGGTGGCCTTCAGAGATGAAGTAGCCGCCGTTTTTGGTTTAAAAATCGTTGATCTCAAACCCAACACGCCCAAGTATTTGCAGCGCGAGCCAAACGGCAAGCTGATGTTCACAACGGACCCTGATCATTGCTGCTATCTGAACAAAACCCAGCCCATGGAGCCCATACTAGCTGCTCATGATGTGTGGATCAATGGCGTGCGCGCTGATCAAAGTGCTATACGCAAAGCCATGAAAGTGGAGCAACCTGCACCATTCGACAGTATCCGTTTTCACCCGATGCTCGACTGGGACAACCGCCAAATATTTGCCTACATCCGAGAGCACAACTTGCCTCGACACCCTATGGATGCAAAAGGGTATGTAAGCATTGGCTGTGAGCCTTGCACCCGTCGGATGGATCCGGAAATGCAGGAACGAGAGGCGCGATGGTACGGACTGAATAAAGTAGAGTGTGGGTTGCACACCGATTTAATATCAAAGTAATGAAGGTAATGATCACAGGTGGTGCTGGCTATGTGGGCACCAAACTCACCAAACTTCTACTCGCCGATCCGAACATCACGGAGGTCTTGATCTACGACAACCTGAGCAAAGGGCACTATAATTTCTTTTTGGGTGAAAAGTATGAGAACCCCGAAAAGCTGAAGGTGGTACAAGGCGATATTTTGGATTCGCGGCAGGTGAAAAAATGCTTGAAAGACACTGATGTACTCGTGCATTTGGCGGCCATCGTGACCACTCCTTTTGCGAATACCGACCCGCATTTTTATGAGCAGGTGAATCACTGGGGCACAGCCGAAGTGGTGTATGCTGCCGAGGAAAGTAACATTCAGAAAATGATTTATCTGAGTAGTACCTCTGTATATGGAGCCAATTCGGATCAAGCTACCGAAACCTCTGTACCTACACCAACGACCTTCTATGGTGTATCAAAATTGCGTGGCGAAGAGCATGTGAATAGGCTTGCCAGCAAGAAAAAGAGCATCGTTTTCAGGGCAGGCAATGTGTATGGTTTCTCCAAAAGCATGCGCTTCGACGCGGTGGTGAATCGATTTATGTTTGATGCCAATTTTTCCAATCGCATCCAAATATTTGGTACGGGTAAACAATCTCGGGCATTTATTCATGTAGATTATTTGGCGGATAGCTTGTACAAATCCCTCGTGCAAGAAGTGCCATCAGGCACGTATAACTTGGTAGATAAAAATCTCCATATTTTCGAATTGGTCGATGTGCTCAAGGAAATGTACCCTACCATGGAATTCCTCTTTTCGAACCAACACATGAACCTGCGCGAGTTGATGGTGAGTAGAGAATCAAAACTGTATTACCACATCAGCAGATATGAGCCGGCTGACTTGCGCACAGAACTGCAAAAGTTTAAAGAAAGTTTTGCATTCTGAATCGGATTTGGTAATTTTACGTATATAAAAATGTAATTTTACCGAAATGAAGCCCTATGACATCCTCGAAATTGAGCCATCTGTGGTTGCAGAAACTGCCATGGATTATGGCCTCACCAAGCAGCAAATGGCGGCTCTGTTGGGTGTTTCAGAAAAAACATTCTACAATATGATGAAGGCCGATAGTCTAGATCCACAGCAAAGCGATCGGTTCACTTTCATGAAAAATATCCTTCAAGAGGGTCGATACACGTTTGGTTCGGCATCCAATTTTCGCGATTGGCTCCATACCGAGCAGCCTACATTGGGTGGTCTAGCTCCCATATCCATGATGGCGTCACTCAATGGTGCTCAAGAGGTATTGGCCGCCCTCCTTCGTATCCGTCACGGCATATTCGCGTGATTGTCTATCGATTGTGCCATCCGGACTATGCCCATGATTTATCGGACACAGGCGCTTCGCTCAACGGTGCTCGATGGAACCCCAGAGGTTTGCCTGTTCTCTATACTTCAGAATCTTCTTCCTTAGCCATTCTAGAATTCCTGGTTCATATCAATGGCGTGAGGGGCAATTTGTCTTACAAACTGCTAACAATTGAAACAGGCGACAGTGCTGTAGAACATGTGGGAGCACTTCCGGACAACTGGATGACAGATGAAATCATAAGTCGGAAAATTGGTGAGGAATGGCTCTTGAGCAAGCGGTCGGTGGGTCTACGTATTCCGTCGGTGCATAATCCGCTGGAGCATAATGTATTATTGAATCCTCGACATGCTGATTTCAATCCACGCGTTGTACGATCAGATTATTATTGGTTTGACGGCCGCTTAATTCAACAGAAATGAATTTTCCGACACTTTCTCTTCCTCCAATAGATGCAAAGCTCAAGTCTGAGGGTACAGAAGCATACATTTTTGATCGTATTCGAAAAAAATTCATTCAGCTCACTCCTGAAGAATGGGTGCGGCAGCATTTTATTCATTTATTGATTGATCAATTGGGTTATCCGGTAGGGTTGTTTCAGGTAGAGCGAGGACACACCTATTTCGGATCGGCCAAGCGATCAGACATTTTGATATTTGATACGTCCGGTAAGTCGCTGCTGCTGGTAGAATGCAAAGCGCCAACTGTTCTAATTAATGAAAAGGCGCTAAATCAAGTGGCTGCTTACAACAAAACCATCAATGCACGATATGTATGCCTAACCAATGGAATGAAGCATTTCATTTGGGAATGGAAGGGGGACAAGTATGAACAGATGAGGAATTTTCCGGTTTACGGCTGAAGTAGCACCTTCCAGGCATTCATCACCTCACCCCTGTCCAGATAAATGGCGGCTAATTTGTGCAACTCGATTACCTGCTGGTCAACGTTTCCGTCTAATCCGGTGAGAATGGCAGTTACTTTAGGTTCGCTACCCATGGCAGCTATTGCTTGCTCGGTAGGCAAGTGCTCCACATTTCCCAATTTCCCCAAGTGATTGCCTGTGAGAATCCTGCTGTTCCTAATGCCTTTAGGGATCGCATCATAGCCAATACCAATCGTGGTGAGCGGCTTAGCCACTTCGAAGGTGCCTAGCTTGGCACGTGTATACCAATCGGCTCCCATTCGAGCCACTTGATCTATTTTCTGCGGATCGATCGCATGATTTTTATCCAGCACCCTGTCGGCTATATGTATGAGCAAGACCTCACAAATGATGAGATTGCCTGCTCCCCCATTTTGACCTAACTCAATGACTTGATTCACCTTGCATTCAAAAGACACGGGCGACTCCAACACGCGCGGCGGCTTCACTCGTTCGGAGGCCATTTTGGTAAAGCCCGCCTTCACAAACTCATCCACCCCTTTTGCATATTCGGTGCTGGCGAGCGACATCTGCTCCACCATGTCGTAACTCACAATGTTGATCACCACCTCGGCACGTTCCTTCACATTTTCGTAGGTGTGTTTGGTGGTGTTATCTCTGCCTCGCCGAGAGGGAGAGAAAATCAAAATAGGCGGATTGGCACTGAATACATTGAAAAAGCTGAAAGGGCTGAGGTTTACATTCCCGGCTTTGTCCATCGTGCTGGCGAATGCAATGGGACGTGGTGCCACAGCACTGAGCAAATAGCTATGCAACTTGGGAACGGGGATTTCTTTAGGGTCGATGGTCATTGCGAAAAATAAAAATGCCAAGTTAGCGATTCTACCCCTTCAACAATGGCTTCATCAACGGATGCATTTGTGAGGTTTGGAATTCGGTGACTTTAAATTCAGCCAGTTTGTGAATGAAAAAAGGATCTTCTGAAATGATGCGATCAATTTCTTCTCGAGAGTCACACAAAGCGAGTATGATTCCTCCGGTGCGGGGTACTTTTCTGCCTGACGCCACGAAGGTGTTCGTCTTGTAATATTTGTGCAGATACTTCACATGGTCGGTCATGTGGGCATCTAACTGCTCTAGCGGGACGATATAGTGTAGGTCGATGATGTACATGCGTAAGAATTTCGGTAGTCTAATTTAGGAAATTGCTGGTGCCAGATTACTCAATCTAGGATGAAATGCTCCCAAATAGTCATTATGTGCCAGATTAGCCCCGATTGACTGCCGCCTCCGGCAAAGGAAAGCGGGAGTATAGTGACCCAATGACCATAAAATGCCGCTCCGAATTTGTTAACTCGTGGATTAGTGAACCGATTAATTAGTGGTCGGTTTACGAATCGACTAGTTAACAAGTCAACTAGTCGACCAAATACCTAAATTTGCGCCTTCAAAAAAATACGCATGAGCCTGGCTACTCAATACGACCCCAAGCAGATAGAAGATAAATGGTATGCCTACTGGATGAAAAACGGCTATTTCCACGCCGAGCCATCTGACGACAAGGAAGCATACACGATCGTGATACCCCCGCCAAACGTGACGGGCGTGCTGCACATGGGGCACATGCTGAATAATACCATTCAGGATGTGCTGATACGCAAGGCACGTATGGAGGGAAAGGTAGCATGCTGGCTGCCGGGCACTGACCATGCTTCCATTGCTACGGAGGCGAAAGTGGTGCGTATGCTGCGCGAGAAGGGTATAAAAAAGAGTGAACTCACGCGAGATGAGTTCATGGAATATGCGTGGGAATGGAAAGAAAAATATGGCGGCATCATCTTGGAGCAGTTGAAGAAATTGGGTGCTTCGTGTGACTGGGAGCGCACGGCCTTCACGATGGATCCGGGCTATCATGCATCGGTGATTCGGGTGTTTGTGGATCTTTATAAGAAAGGCTACATATATCGCGGATTGCGTATGATCAATTGGGACTGTGAGGCGCAGACCGCCCTGAGCAACGAGGAAGTGATGTACAAAGAAGAGGGCGAGCGCTCGGTGATGTACTCGGTAAAGTATCAAATTAAAGATTCGGATGAGTTTGTGGTGATAGCCACGCAGCGACCTGAAACGATTATGGGCGACACGGCCATAGCTGTGAATCCGAATGATGCGCGCTTCAAATATTTGATTGGTAAAACGGCATTGGTACCTTTTATCAACCGTGAGATTCCGATCATAGGGGATGATTATGTGGACATGGAATTTGGCACGGGCTGCCTGAAAGTAACTCCTGCGCACGATGTGAACGACTATGAGATTGGTCAGCGTCATAACTTGGCCGTGATAGATACCATCAATTTGGATGGCACATTGAATGAAAAATGCGAGCTACCACAGTATGTAGGCATGGATCGGTTTGAAGCACGCAAGCGAATAGTGAAAGACCTGCGTGCTGCGGAAATATTGGTAAAAGAGGAAGAATTCGTAACCAAGATCGGGCGCTCGGAGCGTACAAACACGGTGGTGGAGCCGAAGTTGTCGCTTCAGTGGTTTATCAAAATGAAAGAAATAAGCCGCCGGGCGCACAGGGCCGTAATGGACGATGAGGTGAAGCTGCATCCGGCGAAATTCAAGAATACCTACAACCACTGGATGGAGAACGTGCGCGACTGGTGCATTAGCCGTCAGCTATGGTGGGGTCAGCGCATACCGGCGTATTACTACGGCGCTGGTGAGCACGATTTTGTGGTGGCTGAAAGCTTCAGTGATGCGATAAAATTGGCACAAGAAAAAACGGGTAACCAAAATTTAGGTACCACCGATCTGAGGCAAGATGAAGATGTATTGGACACATGGGCCTCTTCGTGGCTGTGGCCCATCTCCACGTTTGATGGTTTCAACGATGCGTATTTCGATAGTGAAAAAGGCAAAATCAACAAGGCGAAAAATGAAGAGTTGCGCACGTTCTACCCGAGTGCTACGCTGGTGACAGCTCCCGAGATTTTGTTCTTTTGGGTGGCACGCATGATTATAGCCGGGTATGAATATTTGGATGAAAAACCATTCAACGACGTGTACCTGACGGGCATAGTGCGCGACAAACAACGCCGAAAAATGAGCAAATCATTGGGCAACTCCCCTGATCCGCTCGACTTGATCGAAAAATATGGCGCTGATGGCATCCGCACGGGCATGTTGTTTAGTTCGCCGGCAGGCAATGACCTGCTGTTTGACGAAAAACTATGCGAGCAGGGTCGTAATTTCTCTAACAAAATATGGAATGCTTACCGGTTGGTAGATGGGTGGGAAACAAGCGGTAAAACGAGTGAAGTGGATAATTTGGCCATTCGATGGTTTGAAAGTCGATTCAACGAGGCTTTAGCGGAACTGGAGGATCACTTTGGCAAATTCCGGATTTCGGATGCGCTGATGACGGTATATAAATTGGTCTGGAATGACTTCTGCAGCAGCTACTTGGAGTGGGTGAAGCCCGATTATCAAGCACCGATCAATGTCGCTACGAAAGTTCGAACGATTTCCTTTTTTGAGGATTTGTTGAAAGTGCTCCATCCGTTTATGCCGTTCATCACAGAGGAGCTGTGGCAGAACTTCCAACAGCGCAGTTCTACCCAAGCCTTGATTGTTTCGGAGTGGCCAAAGGCAGCAAAAATGGATGTGGAAGTCCTAAAAAACGTCAATTTGCTCTTTGAGCTGGCCACAAATATTCGCAACATTCGAAATGCAAAGCAGCTATCGCCCAAAGAGAAATTACCCTTGGTGATCGTATCAAAGCAGGCTGATTCGCTGAACATGTTGGTGCCCTCATTGATCAAGTTAGCCGGTCTGTCGGGTGTTACCTTTTCCTCCGAGAAACCTGCAAATTCCTCAGGTTTTGTCATTTCCGGTCATGAGTTTTTTGTACCGTTGGAGGAGAATATTGACCCTGAAGAAGCGCGCAAGAAACTAGAAGAAGAGTTGGCCTACACACGCGGATTTTTAGCAAGTGTAGACAAAAAACTAAGCAATGAACGATTTGTGGCCGGAGCACCTGAGCAGGTGATTTCATTGGAGCGCAAGAAAAAAGCGGATGCAGAAGCGAAGATCAAAGCGCTGGAGGAGCAGTTGAAGGGGTTATAGCTTAGTTTGGAGGTATTGAACTAATTCCCTACTTTTGATTATTATGAAAAAGATAACATTGATCATTCTTTTTGTTGGAGCAGCGTTAGTTGGCTATTCTCAACAGACCGTGCAAGATCCACGATGGGATCAACCTGAATTCAAAAGAACCGAACTAATGAAAGCACAGTCTCCCCTTTCTCAGGAGCAGATGCAGAAGTGGACGCAAGTACTGAGGAAATATAACACCCGGATGCAGGAACTTCAGGCTGCAAACCGTCAGTCAGAAATAGCCGATGTAAATCGAGCAATGCATGCCGAATTGAATGCCATTTTCACTGTGGAGCAAAGACAAAAACTAGATGAAATCCGGGCGAAAGTTACAAAGCCGCAGGAATAACGACATAGTTTAAAAAGCTAAGGCCACCTCATCGGTGGCCTTATTTTTTTGTGAGGCATACTGGACTCGAACCAGTGACCCCCGCCCTGTCAAGGCGATGCTCTGAACCAACTGAGCTAATACCTCCTAATTTGGAGGCCAAATATAGCCCTGTGGCTCATTTCCTGCATTAATTTCTTTTGGAAAGGTAAAGGTACTTTGTGAAACTTTCGCCATTGATCTCGGTGTACTTGGCATCTATTTCCTTGCCCACTTCCATCCGATCGATTTCAAAAAGGCCATTGACATCTAGATATTTGATATCCAATGACTGTTTGAATTCCGCGCTCTTGAAACTCACGCCATTATCAAATTCGGCATACTTAAAGATGGCGTCCTCATCAAAGATGGTCTTGGAGAAATTAGCATTTCTATCGAATTCAGCATATTTAAACGAATTCTCTCCTGCAAAACGACTACCTGAAAAGTCAGCTCCTTGATCAAAGGATGAGTATTTAAACATGGCATCACCTGAAAATTGGCAGCCCTGAAAGATCACGCCCTGTTCAAAATCAGCCGTGAACGTGTACCCTGTATTCTCTTTGTGAATGTAGGCAAGCACATCATCTTCAAATTTGCAGTTGACAAAGGAAATTTTTACTTCAATGTCTTCATTCACAGTATTCGAGCCATTCCACCAATTATAATCCCCATACTTATCGGCCTTAGAATAATGGTAGGTGAAATCCAAAATACCTGAAATAGTCACGTTTTCATAAGAAATATCCTGACCCTTGCGGATCTGATCCATAATTTTGGCCGCACTCACCGTCTGCTGCGCAAAAGTGCCCGTCACAATAACCGCAAAAACGATCGAGAGAAATGATTTTATCATCTGGTTGTAGTTAAGCTGCTTCTGACCTTACGATTTTATGATCGAAGGGTTTAGGTTAACCCAAGAAAAGTGGCACTTTTTAAATCTGCATTTGGTTTAGGTCTCATGCCGATATTTCAATTTAAGCGAGAACAAGTTTTCACCGCATCCGCTCAGGTAATTTGGGATTTCATTTCCTCTCCTGCTAACCTGAAACACATCACCCCTCCCTACATGGGTTTTGACATCACCACTCCCAATTTGCCGGACAAAATGTATCCCGGCATGATGATAAGCTATCGAGTGCGTCCAATTCTTGGCATTCCCCTCACGTGGGTCACAGAAATTACTCATGTGAATGATGGGGTGTATTTCGTAGATGAGCAACGCATGGGCCCGTACAAAATTTGGCATCATGAGCATCAATTGGAAATAATCAATAACCAAGTGAAAATGACTGATATGATCATGTACGCCCCTCCATTGGGTCCGTTAGGGGCTGTTGCCAATCGGCTTTTCATCAGAAGGCAACTGGAAGAAATATTTGATTATCGCCGGCAGGTCTTGCACAAACTTTTCGGTGAGTAATCCGCATACCCGTCTATCAGCGTATTTTAGTCAAATTAAAAGCCTAACCACATGGATCGCATTTCAACGCTTTTTTTGGCCGCCTCGCTCATCGTCATCATGTTTGGCATGGGTCTCTCACTAACTTCGACCGATTTCAGGCGCGTATTTGTTCAACCAAAGGCCATTTTAGTCGGCCTTCTCAATCAATTGATACTATTGCCTATCATTGGTTTTGGACTGATCTATGTTTTCCCACTGCAACCCGAAATAGCCATTGGCGTGATCATTTTGGCTGCCTGCCCGGGCGGTCCCACGTCCAATCTCATCACACACCTGGCGAAAGGTGATACGGCACTTTCCGTAAGTCTCACGGCCATCAGCAGTTTTATTACCCTACTCACGATCCCCTTTGTAATCAACCTCGGCTTGCGCCAAGTGCTGGGTCAACAAACAGCGATACAACTGGATACAATTCAAACAATTGCGCAAGTGTTTGTCATCGTGATTATCCCTGTGACCATCGGTATGTGGATTAGGGCTAGAAATGCTGCCTTCGCTGATCGAATGGATCGTCCGGTGCGCATGGCTTCATCCTTTGTCTTTGTACTTGTCTTAGCGGGGGTCATCTTTAAAGAGAAGGCGAATATTGTAAATTATTTTGAACAAGCCGGAATCGTCATGCTTACACTCAATGTTCTTACCATGCTCCTAGGGCTGCTATTGACGCATTTTTTTAAGCTTTCGTTCAAGCAGGGCGTTTCGATTTCTATAGAAAGCGGCATCCAAAATGGTACGCTTGCTATTACGATAGCTACTGTACTACTAGCCAACAGTTCCTACGCCGTAGCGCCGGCTATCTACAGTCTAATCATGTTTATCACAGGCGGGATTATCATTTTTTGGTCGCACCGAAAGCAAGCGATTACACCTGCTTAGGAAAGGTGACGGTAACTGTTGTGCCCTTGCCCGGCACAGAATCTATTTGAATGGTGCCCTTGTGTTCCTCTACGATCGAATACACGACAAACAATCCTAAGCCTACACCCACACCGGGTGCTTTGGTAGTAAAAAATGGATCGCTCATTTTGCTCAAATTTTCCTTTGGAATACCAATGCCCGTATCAGCAATGCTCACTACGATGTGTGTATCAGTTGTTTCCGTTCGGAGCGTGATTGTTCCCTGCTTTTCTATGGCGTGTTCTGCATTGGAAAGAATATTTAAAAATGCCTGATGCAATTTCCTTTGATTTACACGGATTATTTGAAAAACAATGCAACTCCACCCCTAGATATTGTGTTATCTGCACCAATCATCCACTTTTGAAAAATGAGAATATTGATTTCAACCTTAGGTCTTTTGGCATTGACTGCCAGCGGGTTTGGCCAATTCAGCCCCGAACAAATCCAGATTATGCGCGACAAATGGGGCGTGCCACACATCTATGCACCCACCGATGCGCAGGTGTCGTACGGCCTGGCTTGGGCGCATGCCGAGGATGATTTCAAGACAATCCAAGAAGTGCTTATAGCTGCCAAACAGATGTTAGGTAGGCATTTGGGCAAAGACGGTGCGCCTATTGACTATGTTGTGGGACTCCTTCGTACCAAAGAAATTGTAGAAAAACACCTGCCATCTGTTTCGCCGGATTTTGTGAAACTAGTGAAAGGATATACTGCCGGACTCAACGCGTATGCAGCCAATCATCCCGAAGAAGTGCTATTGAAAAAGGCTTTTCCAGTTTCTTATGAAGAGGTTTTTCAGGCCTACGTGTTGCAACTGGCCGTGTTTGATGGTGCCGATCAGGTGATTCGGGCACTTTTTGGCAATCGCGTGCCCACAGCTTTGACAGGCACAGGCTCCAATGCCATTGCGCTGAACAGGCACAAAACCACCACGGGTGAGGTCTTTTTGGCCAATAATGCCCACCAACCGCTGGAAGGGCCCGTGGGTTGGTACGAAGCACATTTGATCAGTGACGAAGGGTGGAATATGCTCGGTGGCTTATTCCCCGGTGGGCCGACGGTTTTTCACGGAACAAATGAATACCTCGGCTGGGCACACACGGTGAATTATCCCGATAAACTGGATGTGTTTCAGCTCAAAATGCACCCTGACGAAAAGCAATTGAAGTATAAAATAGATGACACGTGGCACGATCTGGAGCACCGCAAAATCAAGCTGAAGGTGAAAGTAATGCTGGGATTGAAACTCGGAGTAAAACGTGATGCCTACTACTCTAAATACGGCCCTGTGGTGAAAAACGACAGTGGTTTTTTTGCCTTCAAAATGGCGGTGTTTGATGATATCCGTGCCACCGAGCAGTGGTACCGCATGAACAAAGCGACGAATCTAGCCGAATTCAAAAAGGCGCTGGAAATGACGGCCATCCCCGGTTTCAACATCGTGTATGCCGACAGAGAAGACAATATTTTCTATGTGAGCAATGGAAAAATCCCACTGCGCGACAGCACTTACAACTGGCGAACGACATTACCCGGAAACACCTCTGCCACTTTGCCCAAGGGCTATCATCCGTTCAGCGATTTGCCACAGCATCACAATCCGAAAGCGGGCTATGTGTTCAACACCAACAACTCGCCCTTCAATGCTACGGATGCTGACGAAAATTTGAATCCGGCTGATTTTGACAAAACCATAGGCTATGCTGAGGGAGAAAACAACCGCAGTTTGCGCTTTATGGACTTGATCGCCAAGTATGACCAACTGAGCTATCAGGATTTTAGAGATATCAAGTTTGATGTGACGCTACCCGATTCGTTGGCCTATCGGCTGAATATGAATGCCGTGTTCAAAATGAATCCAGACTTGGCCGGAGAAGCGGCAGATATAGTGCGCATTTTACAAAATTGGGATCGCTCGGGTGAGGCAGATCGGGTGGGTGGGGCTCATGCCAAGTTGCTCTACGGACACTTGTGGACGCGCGTCAATGAAATAACCGATGACGCCATCACACCCGATGAAATGGTTCCTTCCTTGAAGTATGTGCGCTCGTATCTGATGGAGCATTTCGGTAAGGTGGATGTGGCGCTGGGCGAATACCAAAAACTGGTGCGTGGCACGAAAGAATTGCCCCTCCGCGGATTACCCGATGTGTTGGCGTCTATGTCGACTGTGCCTTACAAAAATGGCATGGTGAAAGGCACCTCCGGTGAATCGTATATTTTGCTGGCACGCTATCCGAAGGAGGGATTGCCCATCATCGAGACCATTCATGCCTATGGCAACTCTAGCAAACCGGACAGTCCGCACTACACCGATCAAATGGAGGCCTTCACCCAACTAAAACTCAAGCCCATGACCCTTGATCTGGAAGAAGTGAAAAAGCAAGCAGTGCGGGTGTATAGTCCGAAGTGAAAGCATTTTGAAGCAGAGTTTCTGAGATACGGAACCGCAAGCGAAAATTCACAGAGAAAGGGGAACTAAAAAACCGAACCAAAATGGTTCGGCTTCTTCTCTAACAGTTGAGATTATTGTCTTTTTTTGAAGTGTTCCTTTATTTTAGACGGATCAAACTGATATAAGAGAGCGACTGAAGCGCGGGCAAAACGTGTACTTACGATAAACTCTTCACCACCGTGATGGAGATTTTTTGTAATACTACCTACAGATTCTACGTACTGCCCTCTAAATTCAAAACGCTTGGAAAATTGAATAGCAATTGTTCCCATCCAATACATATTAGCTGGTTTTACTAATTTTTGAACCTTGTAGTGAAGTTCGTTAAGTTCAGGAGTGTCAATAAAATTTGTTTTAATTGGCTTTGAAAGTACCGAAAGTTCAATTCCGCCACCTCCGTAAAGCTCAAATGGACCGAAGTGAATACCTGCCTGAGCAGGGAAATAAAAACTAGAAGTGCCGACGGCTGCTCCTTTAAAAACAAATCCAACTAACTCACTGTCTGCCGCCAGCCAAAACCCATGGACGAGACTGTAATACTCTATGCCTACCCGCAAATACAAAGGATTTTTGATTTTCGCTTCATAAATTAGATTTAATGACATGAAGCCTCCTGAATCTTTGTTCTGATCATTGCCTACATAAACAGTATCGTTTACCTGAAATTGATAAAAACTGTATCCCTCAATCCCAGCACTTATTCCAGTAGAATAGGATTGAGAATACAACTTTTCAGAGAGAGTTAAAACCACAGTTATTGCTAGAATCTTGAGAAAGTGATTCACTATTTCAACTATTTTCTTGATTCACCCAAAATTTTATAAAACCTGTATCATAATATGTACCAGAATCATCTGTGTTATTGCAATATTCAACGTCTCCATGCCCAGCATTAAACCATTTTCCACCAACAGTTAATTCCACTTCTCCTTGAGCAGTCACCTCTACAACCTCAGTATTGAAAAGTTCTACTTTGGTCTGTAATTCAAATGATAAATTCGAAGTTAACCATGGTTTATCCTTTTCTCTCCAGTAGTACTTCATGGTCTTTCCATAGACCTCTTTGTCCCAAGTCACAATTGGAATTTGTAGATAGTTCATATCCAATACTAGAGGCCATTTCCAACTGAGGAACGGAAATTTGCATGGTCGGATATTCATAGGCCAGTTCTGTAAGTAACAGATCATATTCGGACATATCAGTACGCGTATTGGCATCATATCCTGCAATGGCCGCTGCAAATGTCATTTTACCTCTTCCATTGCCCAATTCAATCTCTTTGTCTTTCGACATGGCGAAGAGAATATCATAATCTCCGTCAAATTGTGCGGATGCTTCTGATTTAACAAAGTCACGAATAGGCTTTTCCTTCAATGAGGACGCGAGCAATTTACCAAAGGAATGGGCTAGCTCATCTTGCTTTTCATTCTTTTCAAACGGGGATTCTGGGTCAGGTATTTCATTCTGCTGGCATCCATAAAGCATAAATACAGTTGCCAATGCCGTGAATAGGCTTTTGTAATTTTTCATGTGTTTTTTGGTTAGTGTGATTTATTAAGGCAATCAAACATAATGTGATAATTGGCATTTTTCCAAACTTAATTGATCGAATTCTCAAAAAACGGCTGAATATATGTATGAACATAAAAAAATCCGTACAAATCGCCTTCAGATTGCAATCCGAAGAGATATCATCGCATCTTGATAGCCATACGCCATCCTTTCAGCCCCGACCGAACCGATACCTTGTAAAGGTGAGGGCGGGAGTACAATGAATAAAATGCCAAGCCGTATCGCTCCAAAATACTTCCGGTCTCGGTAGATAGGATTTTCGGCGTATCTTTGCCGCATTATATATGACATTCGACGATTTACGGCTCATTCAGCCGATCCTCTCCGCTCTGAAAGCCGAAGGATACACCACCCCCACTCCCATTCAGCAACAAGCCATCCCACTCGTTTTGCAACACAAAGACCTGCTCGGTTGTGCGCAAACGGGCACGGGGAAGACGGCAGCTTTTGCCATTCCTATTATTCAATTGCTCTCTGAGGAACCTGCCGCTTCCGGCAAGCGACCTATTCGGGCATTGATCCTCACGCCCACACGCGAGTTGGCCATTCAGATTGGGGAGAGTTTTGAGAGCTACGGCAAAAACACCCACTTGCGCTACCACGTCATCTTTGGCGGTGTGAGTCAGCACAGCCAGGTGCAGGCACTCGGCAGAGGACTCGATGTGCTCATAGCCACGCCCGGACGCTTGCTCGATTTGATGAGCCAAGGGTATATCAGCCTGCGCGATATCAAATTCTTTGTGCTAGATGAAGCCGATCGAATGCTCGATATGGGTTTTGTGCACGATGTGAAGCGCGTGATCAAGGAATTGCCCACCAAACGACAGTCGCTTTTCTTCTCAGCCACCATGCCTCCGGCCATTGTGCAGTTGGCCGATACGATCTTGACGAATCCGGCCAAAGTGGAAGTGACGCCTGCATCGAGCACGGTGGATAAGATCAACCAAGCCGTGTATTTTGTGGACAAGGAAAACAAAATGAAGCTGCTGAAGGACGTGCTGGAAGACAATGAAATTGACCGGGCGCTGATCTTCACCCGCACCAAACACGGAGCGGACAAAGTATCGAAACAATTGACCAAAGACGGCATCCATGCGCAGGCCATTCATGGCAACAAATCGCAGAATGCCCGACAAGCGGCGTTGCAGAATTTCAAAGACGGCAAGACGCGTGCGTTGGTCGCGACCGACATTGCTGCACGTGGTATTGACATAGACGAGTTGGCCTATGTGATCAATTTTGAATTGCCCAACATCCCCGAATCGTACGTGCACCGCATTGGCCGAACCGGTCGTGCCGGAGCGAATGGAGTGGCGATTGCCTTTTGTGATGCTGAAGAAAAGGAATACTTGCGCGACATTGAAAAATTGATTGGCAAGAAGGTGCGTGTGGTGGATAACCACGACTACCCGCTGATGAACCATACGGTGGAGAAAAAGAAGCCTCAGCCTCAGCGCCCACCGCGCAACAAAGCGCCTCATGCCAAGCCTACCTCCACCAATCAGGGCGACCATCGTCCGGTGAAGAAAAACTGGTACGGAAGAGGCGGTAGAGATCGTAGGGATCGCTGATTTGGTGAATCAATGCATGCAAATGAAGGACGGAACTTTGCAGGACATTTTACTATTAAACAGGATATTTGGGCAAAACCAAAGACCCTAACAAGAGCCGTCCGGCAATGAAAACACTACACGTACATGACATTTGACGAATTCGGATTACACGAAAAAATAATCGAAGCAATTTCCTACATGGGCTTCAATGAAGCCACCCCCATTCAAGAGCAGGCCATTCCGGCCATTCTCCAACAGCGCGATTTGATCGCCTGTGCCCAAACGGGAACAGGAAAAACGGCGGCATTTGTGTTGCCATCGCTGCACCAACTAGCCGAAAACCCCAATCCGGACACAGTGAAGGTGTTGGTGCTGGTGCCCACACGCGAATTGGCCTTGCAGATCGACCAACAGATACAGGGATTTTCGTACTTCCTGCCTATCCATTCCATTGCCATTTACGGCGGTGGTGATGGGTCAGAATGGGGACAACAGAAGAAAGCCCTAACCATGGGTGCCGACATAGTGGTGGCCACACCGGGCAAGCTCATATCGCACCTAAACATGGGCTATGTGAAGTTCGACCAAGTGACGCACCTGATTCTGGATGAAGCCGATCGGATGCTGGACATGAATTTTTACGATGACATAGTAAAAATCAAGGGTTTTTTACCCGGATTGAAGCAAATCTCGATGTTCAGCGCCACGATGGCTCCCAAGATCAAAAAACTGGCAGGTATGCTACTGAAAGATCCGGTGCAGATCACACTAGAACTCTCAAAACCCGCCGAAAAAGTGAGTCAAGAGGCATTTTTGGTTGAAGAGAACTTCAAAACCGAATTGATCACCAAATTGATTCATCGGTATGAGGCTTTCAAAAGCATCATCATTTTCACCTCTACCAAAAAGAAGGTGGCGGAAATCGTGCGTGGACTCAAGGCCGGCGGATTGATTGCCCAAGGTATATCATCGATGCTAGAGCAGCGCGAGCGCGAGGAAATGCTCTTGCTCTTCAGAGCGAAAAAACTGCGGATATTGGTGGCCACCGACGTGATGAGCCGCGGCATAGACATCAAAGACATTGACTTGGTGATCAACTACGATGTGCCCGGCGATGCGGAAGATTACGTGCACCGAGTGGGCCGTACAGCACGCGCGCAAACGGACGGCACGGCCATTACACTCATTTGCCGCTCGGATAGGCACAGAATGGATCGCATTGAGAAATTGATTGGGTATCCGGTAGAGAAAGTGGAGTACCCGATGAAGCAGAGGTGATCTCCGTGATTTTTACCATCTGATTGTAGATTTACGGCGTAAATGGAAGTCTCCCACTCTGTACAACTTCTCATCATCGGCGCTGGCCTCATCGGATTGGCCTGCGGCATAGAAGCAGAAAAGGCGGGCATCTCCTACCTGATTGTGGACAAAGGCTGTCTAGTCAATTCCATCTACAACTACCCGCGCAACATGACCTTTTTCTCCACTTCCGACCGATTTGAGATTGGCAATGTGCCGTTCATTTCACACAATCCGAAACCTACCCGCTCCGAAGCGCTGGAATATTACCGACGAGTGGCTTCATCATGGAGACTAAAGACCAGACTGTATGAGCGCGTGGAATCTGTTGAAAATCAAGGAGATAGATTTATCACCCAAACATCTAAAGGGCACATCCACTCCAAGTATATCGTGCTGGCCACCGGCTTTTATGATCTCCCCTATTTGTTGAATGTGCCCGGAGAGGATTTGCCCAAAGTGAAGCACTACTACGACGAACCGCATCCGTATTACGACATGCATGTGGTGGTGGTGGGTGCGGCCAATTCGGCTGTGGATGTGGCGCTTGAGGTGTATCGGGAGCCAAATCAGTGACGATGATCATCCGTGAGCCGGAAATTCGGGAGTCAGTGAAATATTGGGTGAAGCCGGATATTGAGAATTGAATCAAACTCCCAACTATAATCCTGAGACAATGGAAACGAATGTGCCGGGCGTTTATCTGGCAGGCGTGATTTGCGGAGGCTTGAAAACGAATAGCTGGTTTATCGAAAATTCGCGGGTGCATGCGGAGATAATAGTAGGCCACATAAGCCGAAAATAAAGCTTCAATATTCTTTAGGCTCCATTTTTATATGCCTAAGACGCAGAATTCGAACCTCCTTTGGTGAATGTCGGTAGGCAATGCGATATGAGTGCATTTCAAATGCGCGAAAAGTGCCCGGGTTATTTTCTTTGAATTTGTCAGGTGGATACATTTCAGGGTAATCTGCCAGCCTCCTCGTTGCTGCTAAAATCTCGTCCCGAACTTTTACTGCATTGACCGGCGAGTCTTTCTGAATCCGCTTATATGCCCTAAAAAGGGACGCCTCAGCAGCTTTACTCTAAATCACAGTTGGCTTTTTCACCATTTTTCGGCACGGGCTTCTACCTCATCTTGGGTGAAAAAATCTCCATTATCAATCTGCCGATCTGCTTCATCCAAATCACTATTGTACTTCTCAAGACTCACCCGCTGATGCTCTTCCTTCCATTCCGCCAATTCCTCTATCAGCTTATGGTCACTAATGGCCGCCAACCATTCGATCAATTCCAATTTTAAAACCCGTGTATCGCTCATTGTTTCAACGATTCAACCACAAATTAACGATTTAATGCCAGAAATGCCAAGTTGCAATTATTGCATGTTTTACGAATACATCCTTGCACATCGAAATAATTACCTTTGCCCTCCCGATGAAAAAAATCGCTTTCTATACGCTCGGCTGCAAGCTCAATTACTCCGAAACATCCTCAATATCAAGGATGTGCGAGGACAAAGGCTACCTGAAAGTGGACTTTACCGATCAGCCGGATGTGTTCGTAATCAACACGTGCTCAGTCACGGACAATGCCGACAAGAAATGCCGCAAGATCGTGCGGGAAGCCAAGAAAATTTCACCCAATAGCTTCGTCACCATCATCGGGTGCTATGCCCAGTTGAAGCCCAAAGAAATCAGCGAGATACCGGGTGTAGATGCGGTACTGGGTGCGGCAGAGAAATTCCAACTTTTCGAAAACCTAGACAATTTCACCAAGGGTGGCGTGTTTGCTTCCGACATCAAAGAAGCAAAAGCTTTCAACTCGTCTTACTCGATTGCCGATCGTACGCGCACGTTTCTGAAAGTGCAAGACGGCTGCAACTACGGCTGTGCATTCTGCACTATTCCGTTGGCTCGGGGCAAAAGCCGCAGCGACAGTATCGAAAACATAGTTGCACAAGCGCTGGAAATTGGCAAAACGGATGTAAAAGAAATCGTGCTCACGGGCGTGAACATCGGCGATTTTGGCATTCAGGATGGTCGGCGAAAAGAGAAATTCATCGATCTCATCAAGGCATTAGATGAGGTGGAAGGCATTGACCGGTTTCGTATTTCGTCCATAGAGCCAAACTTGCTATCGGATGAAGTGATTGAATTTGTAGAACAATCGAAGCGATTCGTTCCGCATTTTCACATTCCACTCCAATCGGGCAGTGACGTAATTTTGCGAAAAATGAACCGACGCTATTTGTCGGAATTATATGTGCGCAAAGTGCATAAAATCAAGTCGTTGATGCCTCACGCTTGCATCGGGGTAGACGTGATCACGGGTTTTCCCGGCGAAACGGAGGATGAATTCCTCACCACCTACAACTTCCTGAACGAACTGGACATTTCGTATTTGCACGTGTTCACCTACTCCGAGCGACCGAACACCGCCGCAGTGGACATGGACGGTGTAGTGCCTCAACATATCCGCAACGAGCGCACCACCATGCTTCGGGGTTTAAGCGAAAAGAAGAAAAGGTATTTCTACGAGCAGCATTTGGGGCAAACCTTCACGGTGCTGTTTGAAGAAGATGTGGAAGACGGCTTGATGCACGGATTCACCGAAAACTATATCCGTGTGGCAGCCAAATACGATCCGCTTTTGATCAATGAATTGAAGACTGTTTCGCTAAAATCCATCAATGCTGCCGGACATGTGGAAGTAGAAGAACCGGAAGTGGAATACTTTGCACACTAGAATTAGACAATATGAAAATCATCTGTGTAGGCCGCAATTACGCCGATCATATCACCGAACTGGGCAATGAACGCCCCGATGAGCCGGTCATTTTTATGAAACCCGACACGGCCATTATCAAAAACAACGAGCCGTTTTATCATCCTGATTTCTCCAACGACATTCATCATGAGGTAGAGATTTTGGTGAAAATCAAAAAAGAAGCAAAGTCTGTTGCCAAGGAATTTGCCAACAATTACTACGATGAGATCGGGTTGGGTATTGACTTCACCGCGCGCGACATTCAAACAAAGGTGAAAGAAAAAGGCCTGCCGTGGGAGCGCGCCAAAGCTTTCAATGGATCAGCACCGATCTCAGAATTTATTTCTAAAAAGGACTTTGACCTAAATAATCTGAATTTTTCTCTGCATAAAAATGGGCAATTGGTACAAGCAGGAAACACCAATTTAATGCTATGGAAAATTGATGAATTGATTGCCAACATCTCTAGCTTTATACTCTTGAAAACGGGAGATATTATCTTCACCGGCACGCCTAAGGGCGTAGGGCAAGTTGTCATCGGTGATCGACTGAGCGGATTCATTGAAAATCGACAAATGTTTGATTTTGAAATAAAATGAGCCCAAGCAAACGAACACTTGCCGACTTGCGTCCTTGGCAACAAAAGCTGCACGAGATCATCTTTGGCTACACCACCCCGGGTGGCAAATTGTTCGATATCGTTTTACTATGGGCCATTTTACTGAGTGTGCTGGCCGTCATGCTAGAGAGCGTTAAATCGCTGGATGAAAGATTCGGTACGTTGTTTTTAGTGGTTGAATGGACGTTCACCGTATTATTTAGCCTCGAATACATCGCCCGAATTTTATCCTCTCCAAATCCGCGAAAGTACATTTTCAGTTTCATGGGCATCATCGATTTGCTGTCCACTTTACCCTCATTTGTGGGGCTATTCATAACCGGCAGCAGCAGCTTGATGGTCATTCGGTCCATTCGCTTGATCCGCGTATTTAGAGTGCTCAAACTCACCCATTTCATGGGAGGCGCCAATCAGATAGGGAATGCACTGTATAACAGTCGTTATAAAATTACCGTGTTTCTGGGCACGGTTGTGTGCGTCACCATCATCATGGGTACGGTCATGTACTTGGTAGAAGGACCTGAAAATGGTTTTGAAGATATCCCAACAAGCATTTATTGGGCTGTGGTGACGGTTACCACGGTCGGATACGGAGACATAGCACCCAATACCACTTTTGGACAAATGCTTGCCTCACTTTTGATGATTTTGGGCTATGCCATCATTGCTGTGCCTACGGGTATTGTGACCTCCGAGATGGTGAATGCAAAAAACAAGATGGGCAAGTGTCCAGAGTGCGATGCACAATTGACAATAGATAATCAGGTCTTTTGCCACATGTGTGGAACTAAAGTGCCGGGAGAAGAATTCAAATAAAAAACGAAAAAGTATGTCACTTTCAATAGGCGCCCAAGCACCCCTCTTCACTTCCAAAGATCAAAACGGCAACCCCATTTCATTGGCAGATTTCAAAGGAAAAAAAGTCGTTTTGTACTTTTATCCTAAAGACAATACACCCGGCTGTACGGCTGAGTCATGCAACTTAAGGGATAATTACTCTGCACTCCAAAAACAGGGATTTGTAGTATTGGGCATCAGCAGTGACGATGAGAAATCACACCGAAAATTCATCGAGAAATTTAATCTTCCCTTCCCACTCATTGCCGATACAGACAAAACGGTTCACAATGCTTACGGCACATGGGTGGAGAAGTCTATGTATGGAAGAAAGTATATGGGTACAGCCCGAACAACCTTCATAATTGATGAAAATGGCGTGATTTCAGATATTATCGAGAAGGTAAATACAAGTGATCATACCGCGCAAATTTTGAAGTAATGTTGTTCTAGAAATCCTAGAACAGACCCGTGTGTTGAAGTGAAACGGTCTGTTTTCTTAAAAAAAGGTAAACAAATCTGGTTTTATTGGAAAAAATCGTCAGGTTGCGGGCGGGAATAGCATAGAATTAATTGAATTTTAGTGAAATTTGGCTATCCTTAAATCACTTAACTTGACAGGGTGGACAACAAAAAGCATTACACCGGCCTAACGGACGACCAGGTAAGAGAAAGTAGAGCGCAACATGGCGCCAATACGCTTACCCCTCCGGAGCGAGATCCCATTTGGAAATTGTTCCTCGAAAAGTTCGAGGATCCGATCATTCGCATCCTACTTATTGCTGCATTCCTCTCTTTGGGCATATCCTTTGTCCATTGGGAGTTCGCCGAAACGATAGGTATTTTCTGTGCCATTTTCTTGGCTACAGGAGTTGCCTTTTGGTTCGAATTGGATGCCAACAAAAAATTCGACCTACTCAACCAGGTCAATGACGACACATTGGTACAGGTCATTCGCAATGGAAACGCCCGCGAGATACCCAAGCGGGATGTTGTGGTAGGTGACATAGTCATACTCAACACAGGCGAGGAGGTGCCAGCTGACGGAGAATTGCTCGAAGCAGTCTCTCTTCAAATAGACGAATCTGCTCTAACTGGTGAACTATTGATTGAAAAAACAACCGATCCTGCGCATTTCCATTCAGACTCGACCTACCCGTCTAACTGGGCCATGCGCGGCACCAAAGTGATGGATGGCCATGGCATCTTGGAGGTAAAACGCGTAGGTGATGAAACAGAATATGGCAAGGTGGCCGAGAAAGCGATGGAAATGAGTGGTGAAGAAACCCCTCTGAATAAACAATTAGGCCGTTTGGCTCAGTTCATCGGTGTGGTGGGATTCGTCCTAGCCGTCATGACCTTCTCAGCTCTATTCATTAAGGATATCTTCTTGGGTGATTCGCTTTACACGCTTTCACAACTGATGCTGGTAGGTGCAGTCATCGTATCCGCCTTGGTAACCTTGGTCAAAGTGTGGGTACCCATCGTGTATGATGGGCTAGAACTTGCCGGCAAGGATACGCAAGTTCCTGCAAGCATAGAAGAGGGAAGCTGGCTAAGATGGTTCGTTACCGGTATATTGACATTTGTGGTGTTAGCGGGTATCGGATTCGTATTCGGTACCAATCCACTTGAGTCGTCTTCTTGGGTGACCTTGGAGGTGGCCGGAAGAATCCTGAATTATTTCATGGTGGCCGTCACTTTGATCGTGGTGGCTGTACCCGAAGGATTGCCTATGAGCGTGACACTTAGCTTAGCTATGAGTATGCGCCGCATGCTTCAAAACAACAACCTCGTTCGCAAGATGCATGCCTGCGAAACAATGGGTGCTACTACCGTGATCTGTACAGACAAAACAGGTACCCTTACGCAAAACCAAATGCAGGTGCATGAGACGCGCTTCTTCGGTTTGAAAAATCAAACACTTGCAGACGATGAACTGAGCAGTTTAATCAAAGAAGGAATCGCGGTGAACACCACTGCCTATTTGGATCTCTCAGAAGAAAAAGTAAAAGCACTTGGAAATCCTACCGAAGGAGCCATTTTGCTGTGGCTGCACAATCAGAAGGTGGATTTTATGGCACTGCGCGAGAATGCCCGTATCGTTGAGCAACTTACCTTCTCTACTGAGCGAAAATACATGGCCACCATCGTGGATTCACCTGAGCTTGGCAAGAAAGTGTTGTATGTAAAGGGAGCGCCAGAAATCGTCTTGGTCAACTCACAAAATGTGAAGTTTGAAGATGGCCTGAAATCAGCAGTGGCTTCAACACCAATGATTGATGAACTTTTGATTTCGTATCAAAATCAAGCCATGCGTACGCTAGGATTTGCCTATGAGATCATCGAGGATGACAAGCCGCGCATCGAAAAAGGAAGACTGGCCAATTCGAATTTGACATACCTAGGCGTATGTGCCATTTCAGATCCTGTGCGCTTGGATGTACCCGATGCGGTTCAGCGTTGCTTAAATGCAGGTATCGATGTGAAAATCGTAACCGGTGATACACCGGGAACGGCCAAAGAAATTGGCAGACAAATAGGCATTTGGAATTCGCACAATACCGATCGACACATCATCACAGGCGTGGAGTTTGAGGCTTTGAGCGATGAAGAAGCATATAACCGTGTAATGGATCTTCAGATCATTTGTCGTGCACGTCCTTCTGACAAGCAGCGACTCGTGCAGATGCTTCAAAAGAATGGTTGCGTGGTGGCGGTAACAGGTGATGGCACGAATGATGCCCCTGCTCTTAACCACGCTCACGTAGGCCTTTCGATGGGTTCAGGCACATCGGTAGCAAAAGAAGCGAGCGATATTACCCTCTTGGACGACTCGTTCAATAGTATCACCACGGCGGTAATGTGGGGTCGATCTTTGTACCAAAACATCCAGCGTTTCATTGTCTTCCAATTGACGATCAACGTGGCTGCCTTAGTTATTGTGCTCTTGGGCTCCATTTTCGGCCAAGAGTTACCATTGACTATCACGCAGATGCTTTGGGTTAATTTGATCATGGATACGTTCGCTGCTGGAGCGTTAGCTTCATTGCCTCCGGATAAGCGTGTGATGGGCGAAAAGCCGCGTAAGAACGATGCGTTTATCATCACTCCGGCCATGCGCTTTAACATTCTCTTTGTAGGACTCTCCTTTGTTATTCTCCTGCTCGGATTGCTTTATTACTTCACAGTGCAGGGTGGTCTAACAGCCTATGACCTATCTATGTTCTTCACCATCTTCGTGATGTTGCAGTTCTGGAACATGTTCAACGCGAAGGCCTTCCTTTCGGGCAAATCTGCCTTCAGCCGTATGAATGAAAGTATCGGCTTCCTCATAGTAGGCGTGCTGATCGTAGTAGGTCAAGTACTCATCGTGCAGTTTGGAGGTGAGGTATTTAGAACCGTTCCGCTCTCCTTGAAGGATTGGGTAATCATCATTGGTGGCACATCATTAGTGCTTTGGATTGGTGAAATCAGGAGATTAATTTCCGGATTAGCTTCTAAGGATTGAGCAATCATAAAAGACTAATCAACAAAAAACCCTGACGTGAACGCCAGGGTTTTTTTATGGGCTATCGGTTGATATTAACCAATAGCAATTCGCTTAAAGTTCGCCACCGTAAGACCCTTGCTTACCTTATCCAAATATTGAGCAATAGATACTGAATTATCCTTCACAAACTTCTGGCTTAGCAGGGTATTCTCGGCAAAGAACTTGTTCAATTTACCTACTGCAATCTTCTCAAGCATTTCTTCTGCTTTACCTTCCTGACGCGCCTGCTCCTTACCTATCTCTATTTCCTTCTCAATGATAGAAGCATCCACCCCATCTTTATCCACAGCCACCGGATTCATTGCGGCTATTTGCATAGCCACGTCCTTACCTGCTTCGATTACGTTCTGACCATTCACATTCTTCATAGTCACCAATACACCCAGTTTCTGATTGGAGTGCGTGTAGGGAATTACCGCCTCTCCTGAAACGATTTCAAGGGCAGTGATTTCCAACTTCTCACCGATTTTCCCTGTCATCTCAATGATCTTCTCACCGATCGTCAGGCCATCTAGTGGCAGAGCCTTCAGTGCATCGATGCTCGCAGGTTTTTTGGCAAAAGCCACATCGGTGATGGCATTACCCAATGCCACAAAGCCGTCGTTCTTTGCCACGAAATCTGTCTCGCATGTAAAAGCCAGAATAATGCCTTCTGTGCTGTTTGCATTCGTCTTGGTGAACACCACACCTTCAGATGTCTCTCTGTCCGCTCGGGAAGCAGATACCTTCTGGCCCTTCATTCGGAGCAGCTCAATGGCCTTTTCAAAATCACCATTTGCCTCGGTGAGTGCCTTCTTGCAGTCCATCATTCCAGCGCCGGTCATTTGGCGCAGTTTGTTCACATCTTGTGCTGTAATAGCCATTGTCTTTTATTGTTATGAGGTTTAAAACAAAAAATTGAACACCGATAAATCAATGTTCAATTTTCCTTAATTGTTGTATTTCTGATTATTCGGTTACTTCTGCCGTCTTCTTTTTTGGTTCCTCGTCCTTCTTGGACAATTCTTCCTTGTCAGACTTGCGCTCAGATAGCCCTTCTTCGATCACCTGTGACAGATACTTCACGATCAAATCAATTGACTTGAATGAATCATCGTTAGCAGGGATAGGATAGTCTGCTTCGTTCGGATCCGAATTGGTATCTACCATCGCGAAAACAGGGATATTCAATTTTTTTGCTTCGGCTACTGCAATGTGCTCACGCTTTACGTCGATCACAAACAAAGCAGCCGGCAGACGATTCAAGTCAGTGATACCACCAAGAATTCGCTGAAGCTTCTCCTTTTCACGAGCCACCATCAGGCGCTCACGCTTAGCCATATTTTGGAAGGCCTCATCTTTCATCATTTTTTCGATGGTCGACAATTTCTTCAATGACTTGCGGATCGTAGCAAAGTTCGTAAGCATTCCACCTAACCATCTCTCGGTCACGAATGGCATGTTCAATCGCTTTGCTTCTGTCTCTACGATTTCCTTCGCTTGCTTTTTAGTAGCCACGAACATCACCTTGCGGCCTGATCGAACGATGGCTTTCATGGCAGCACTGGCATCATCCAGACACTTCAGCGTCTTGTGCAGATCGATGATGTGAATACCATTCTTCTCCATAAAGATGTATGGAGCCATTTGTGGGTTCCACTTTCTGGTTAAGTGACCGAAGTGTACGCCAGCGTCTAACAGGTCTTTGTGCTCTAATTTCTTCATCAATCTTATCGTTTACTGAACTGGAATCTTCTTCGTGCTTTTCTTCTACCCGGCTTCTTACGTTCCACCATGCGGGGATCACGTGTCAAGAATCCTTCTGATTTCAATGCAGGCTTGTTTTGCGCGTCTACTTCAACTAGCGCACGAGAGATAGCCAAGCGAACAGCCTCAGCTTGTCCGGTCAAACCACCACCGTTTACATTGATTCGAATATCGTATTGACCATCTACGGCCACCTTTACGAGCGGCTGCTTCACAATGGTCTGGAGGATTTCAGAAGGAAAATAATTCGCCAATTCACGATTATTTACCTCGATGGTGCCTTTTCCTGATTGCATGTAAATCCGTGCAACGGATGTCTTTCGGCGACCAATGGTATTGATATTATCCATTCAGATTATAGTTTAACTTCTTTTGGTTTTTGTGCCTCATGAGGATGCTCTGCTCCTTCGTATACATACAGGCTTCTAAATAACTCGCGTCCAAGGCTGTTTTTTGGCAACATGCCTCGAACAGCTTTCTCTACTAGGATAGTAGATGATTTCTTCGCTTTAACTTCAGCAGGTGTCTCCTGACGTTGGCCGCCCGGATAGCCTGTGTGGCGGATATACACCTTGTCCGTCCATTTCTGGCCGGTCAAACGAATTTTGTCGCTGTTGATGACAATCACATTATCTCCACAATCCATGTGCGGCGTGTAGTTTGTTTTGTGCTTGCCTCTGATCATTTTAGCCACTTCACTGGCCAAACGACCTAAAATTTTTGAGTCGGCATCTACCACTATCCACTCTTTGTTGGCGGTGGCTTTGTTGGCCGAAACTGTCTTGTAACTTAAAGTATCCAATTCTTTACGCGTTTACGTACTAATTCCCTATACCCCTGAAAAAGGGACACAAAAGTAGAATTATTTCTTTTTAAAAGCAAAGCCCTGACAGATATCTATCTGAATTTTACGAGTTGTTTGATCAAAATCTCAAAATCCTTCGGGTATGGCGCCTCAACGGTGGTGGCCTTCCCTGTTACAGGGTGTTGAAAAGAGATGGAGAATGCATGCAAAGCCAGCCGCCGGATCATCGGACTTTCGTCTTCGAACTTCTTTTGATTGAAATTTTTCTTCAATTCGGATAAATAAGCATGCGCCCCTCCATAATGCTCATCCGCTACAATGGGCGCCCCATGATGTGCCAGATGCACTCGAATCTGATGCATACGTCCTGTAAAAGGAAAGCACTTTATCAACGTATGTTTTTTATACGTATCCAATGTTTGAATAAGTGTCAACGAAGGCTTTCCCTCCCGATCTACCCTTGTTTTCTGACCGGTGGAGTACAAAGGCTCATTGGCTTCAAAATCTTGAAAGGAATGAATGCCATTCACCACTGTGTGATAGATCTTCTTCACCTCTCGATGCTCCAGTTTCTGAGCAAAATACCTGTACGCTTCCTCATGATTAGCTACTACCAGCACCCCTGAAGTTTCCTTGTCTAGGCGGTGACAAGGCGTGGCAAGCGGATTATCCTGCCGAGCCAATTTGAGCACGTCCGTATCGCTGGCTCTGTCCTCTAGCGTAGAAAGACCCGCCGGTTTGCTGATGATCGTGTAGTAATCATCTTGATATAAAATCAGATCTTTCCACCGGATATTTTTGGATGGCTTCATAGGCTTATTTGCTTCGGGGCGGCAAAGCTACAAGTTGAAGCTGTTTTGGATATGTTTGCCATAGGCATTTTCATAAATCTTAATCGGCCGTGGAAATATTTTGGAATGAATAAATGCTTATTCACAAATGGTAAAACTCCTTAAGCTATAATGGTGCTAATGCGCGCCTCATCCAAATCTAGCTGCACACCTTGTTCGCGCAGTAATTCATCCGCAAACGACTCGGCACTACGCAAGCGAGCGAGTTCTTGTCGCTGCACATGGATGAGTTCCCGCATAATCCGCTGATACTCAAAGAGCTCTTCCTTACGCGACTGTATGCCTTCCAACGATTCCTTCTTCTCGTATGTCACCTCTATCTGTGTCTCAAGTTGGCGTTTAAGATTAGACACCAATTGATTTCGGTTGATCTCGGTACCATACTGATCCGTGAGTTTTTTCAGCGCCGCTTTTTTCAGCAACACCCCGATCATCGCCTCTTGCTCATCCTCATCCACCAACTCATCCTTTTCCTTGATATCCAAAAACTTGAGCAATAGTGGCAAAATCAATCCCTGTCCCACGAGCGTAATCATAATCACTACGAACGTGACGAAAAGGATGATATTCCGCTGAGGAAACACCTCTCCACTGGGCAGGAGTAGCGGTATAGAAAATGCAGCCGCCAACGAAACTACGCCACGCATAGCCGCCACACTGATGATCATCGCATCGCGCCAATCAGGCGGTGGTTCTTTCAGATAGGTGAAAAGTTCGCGGGGTACAAAAAGAATAAAGTAGGTCCAAAGAAACCGGACGAAAATGATCGTAAGGCTGATAATAATTCCAAACTGAATCCCCTCCGCCATGGTGAATCCGTTCATGTTGTCGCGAATCACTGACATCTCCAAGCCAATCAAAATGAAGATGGTGCCATTCATCAGAAACACCAGCGTGCTCCAAAAACCGGTCGCCTGCAACCGCGACTCATGTGTGAGTATGCGATGCGAATGATAAGACAAGAAAAGTCCTCCGGCCACCACGGCCATTACACCCGAAAAATGGAAGTGTTCCGCCCCTATGTACATCATATAAGGAGCCAGTAGTGCCAGTGCGGTATCCACATGAGAGGAGGTGGGCACATATCTGTGAATCAAATACATCAATGCGGCTATAACCAACCCTACGACCGTGCCCATACCGGCCACAAGGAAAAATTGCTGTATTGCCATTCCCATGCTGAACTGATGAGTGATGACTGCTGCCAATGCAAACTTGAAGACAATCAAACTGGAAGCATCGTTAATTAAGCTCTCTCCTTCAAGTATGGCTAGTACGCGCTTTGGCACCCGCATGCGCTTGAGAACCGAGGTAGCGGCGACAGCATCCGGCGGAGAAATGATACCACCCAATAAAAAGCCCAAGGCTAATGTAAAGCCGGGGATCATCGATTCGGCCACAAGAGCCACTATCAATGATGTGAAAATCACCAGACCAAAGGCCAGTAAACTAATATGGCGTTTGTATTTATAGAAATCTTGCCAAGGCGTATACCACGCCGCTTCATATAGGATCGTAGGGAGAAAAATCAGAAATACCAATTCAGGGTCCATCTGAATGTGGGGTACTCCTGGAATCATACTTAGACCCAAGCCCGAAAGCACCAAAAAGATGGGATACGCAATTTTCACCCGCTCACCAAGCATAACCAATATCAGCACTGCCAGAAGCAGCACGATAATGAAGGGCATATACTCGTGGATGACCATTTGGACGGTTTTTAAATCGGTAACAAGATATTACCTTTTTTGAAATGGGTGGATTTAGGCTACAAATAAAATAAAAATGGTGAAGTAACAGAGACGCTTTTGAGACGTCAATACCCCAACCCAAACAGCCACAGCGGTAGTTTCTTGCCCTCGCCTCTCTGAAGTTCGGGGTGCACTGTCCATCCATCAAAGGCTTTTTTGCCGGACTTCTTGGCTTGTTTCTTTCCTTCAAAGGCCAGTGCGTATTGCCCATCGATAAGAAGATCGCCAACTGGAGGAACGCTCAGGGTCGCATCCATCAGGTGCTGCAAGAGGAAGGTCTGACTCAGGGAACTTGCATTGGTATTCCGAGCGATAGCAAACATCATGTTGGTGTTTCTGAGCCATAGACAATCAGGCTTGTTGAGGATGGTGGGTCCACGACTGTCGGCATACAGTGCATGAACCAATTGCATTTTTTCTAATAACTGAAGAGCACGCACCACTGCATTACGCGTGAGTCCGGTTTGTTCACTCAGTTTCAAGACGTTCGGACGGTAAGGCCCTTGCTCGGCCAATAAGTGCAAGAGTTTTTTGTAGCGCACCACATTGACATAATCCACATTCTCAACAGTGAGCAAGTCCGTCTGAATGGTGCGCCGGACATCCTGCAGCACCCGCTGATGATACGCCAATACGTCCCCCTCAAAGTAGAGATATGCACCTGTCTTTTGGTATTCCGAGAGGTAGTTTAAAGGCTGAAAATCTCCGACCAAATCAGCAGCCACTTGCTCATCTCGTTCCAGTACGTCGCGCCAATGCACGACGGGCAATTTGATGGAGTGCCGAACGTGCAAATACTCTCTGAAAGAAAGTTCCTTTAAGGGATAATGAGCGATTCTTCGTCCAAGGTCAGGATCTTGCTTGTGCAAATCGAGGATGGTGGCTCCTGCCACTATTACCTGCAAGTCATCGATTGACAAATGAATGCGTCGAAGCTCCTCTGCCCAAGTGGGAAGCGCATGTAGGTCATCGATCAGGAGCAGCTTGCCCCCCTGCTTATGGAAGCGCTTGGCTAGGTCTGAGAGTGCACTGGTGGTAAAGTATAAATCGTGCAAGGAAACATACAGCACCTGATTGAGGCTATCGTACTTTTTGGCCAACTGCAACAAGAGGGTGGTTTTGCCTGTACCTCTAGGGCCGGTAATAGCGATCAGCCGATTGCGGCGGTCAATCCGCACATAGAGATAGCGCAAAAAATCCATCTGTACGCTGCGGATCGAATAAGCTGATTTTTCGAGAACCTTGAACACCTTGCTTTCTTTGAAAGCATAATTAATTAAAATTTGGAAGTATTTGCGAATACTTACTCGGTAATACGATCCTCATCTGTCAATTCGAATAGCTCATTTACCGATATCTGAAATACAGCGGAAAGTCGCAAAGCCAAAACCGTGGATGGCACATATTTATTTTTTTCCATTGAATTGATCGTTTGCCGTGACACACCTATCAATTCAGCCAATCTTTCTTGCGTCATATCATGGCGAGCACGCTCTACCTTTATACTATTCTTCATCTTTCAATGCCTTCATTTTTAAATACCAATAAGAAATGTTGGCGTACAGCAAGAGCAAAGACACCACGGCCAAGTTGCCCCCCACATCAATGGTTTTCAGTTCATTGCCAAACACCCAGAAACTGATCAAAGAAATAACGGGAAGAAACAACACGGCTATAAAGGCGAATCGAATACCATGAAAAGTAGCCTTAAGTCGCATAGAGAGGAACATCTCGTCTTCTTGCTGCTCAGCCGCAAACAAAATCCAGAATAAACCCAAAGAGATGGGAATATGTAGTAGGTATCCGCTCCACTCCTTCCAATAACTCATTACTACATCGCTCTCCTTATTTATTACCAAAGTGGTCATCATCAACAATATCACCGGCAAACCCAGGGCAATAAGCATAAAACCATTACGACGATAGCCATGGGGCAGCAAGAATTTCTCAATTTGATCAAGTCTATTCATGTTATAAATTTTTTACTAATTGTACATTTTATTTTACATATTAACAAATATATACGACTATATTCCTAAATGGTTTATCACTTGTGAAAAAAATAATCCGGCGGTGTACATTCGCTTATGGAATTCTCAATAGACCCACTCTCCCCCACCCGCATACGAGCAATCAAAAAGTGCAAGGAGTGGTCAGATGACTGCCCTGTGCCTCTCGCGCGCTTGGTGAAGGTTTCCTTTATCCATCTGGATTTTCAAGGTAATGAGCAAATCGGGCGGATAATCGTGCTGGATGCGTTGGGTGAAAGCGTAATGACTATTTTCAAGGAGTTGCTCCAGAGAAAATTTCCAATAGAAAAAGCCATTCCCGTTGATTTCTTTGCCGGTGACGATGTGGCCTCCATGAATGCCAATAATTCTTCCGCGTTTAATTGCCGCAGGGTCATGAACACCGATCGATGGAGCAGTCATGCATACGGAGCGGCCATAGATATCAACCCTGTTCAAAATCCATATGTGCTGATAAATGAAGAGACACACACGGCTCGGATCTATCCGATAGGTGGTGCCCACTTTCTGAACAGACATTTGCAGGAGTCGGGCATGGTTGAGCCCATCGTATCCGTATTTGCCGATCACGGATTTACGGATTGGGGCGGAGCATGGCGTGCGCCGCTAGACTATCACCATTTTCAGGTGCCTTGGGAAAAAATCCATCAGTTAGTGTGAATAGCAAAAAACGTAATCAAACCTCGATTTGGTCAGAATACTTATCTTCGCCTTCGATTTCCTTCTTTCGATCGGTGGCTTAGTGCACAGCCCGCCACCCAACAGCAGCTAATGAACAAAACAGGTCAAAAACGAATCGTTTTAGGGCATATTTTTTTGCTCGTCTTTGTGACACTCACCATCTTCACGGCGGGTATCAGTCATTGGCTGTGGAAAGACACGCGTCACCATGCCTACGAAGAACTGTCCTACACCGCCTCGGTAATCAAGAGTTATTACGAGCTCAGCTTCAACCAATGGGAACTGAGCCTGCGCGCCGTGGGCACCCGCTTGACGGCCATCACAGGCGATGACGCACAAATGAAGCGATTTGAATTTGTCCAATCTGCGCTGAAAATTCACGACCAATTATTGGCCTTTGGACTGGCCGATACCACGGGGCAGATCATTGTCTTTACGGCTGCTCAGCCGGGAGATTCGCTCCCCCATTTGGTCAAGTCAGAAAATTCACGTCGGTCATTTCTCCAAGCAAAAAAGGGAGACCAAATTGTTATCGGAGAGGTCTACTACTTCCCCAATGTCAAAGATTGGATCATCCCGATCCGACTCCCCATCAGAGACGAAGCGGGCAAGTTGCTAGCAGTCAATACTTCCGCTATTGACTACAATCGGCTCACTTCAGACTTGAGCAAGTTTGGTTTGGAGAGCAAATTCCATGTGCATTTGATCAATACCACCTTCAACACCAGTCAGCTGTATTACCCGTTGGGAACGGAGCGCTTTTATGAGGTACTTGGCAAGGAGGCGTCTCAGTATTCTGACTTGGTCCAACTTACAACCATCGGCGGCACGGAGTTTTTTGAAGCCACCAATTCGCTGGATGGTGAACGTGTGGTAGGTGCAAAAGTGGAATTACCGGAGATTGACCACCAGCTGATCGTGACGACCCGTTTGGCCGATCTGTGGGGCGTCTATGCGAAAAATCTGACCATCATTTTGGTGACTTACGTGATTCTGAGCTTGCTGATTCTGTTTTTCTATTGGTTTTTCAAGCGAAAACAAATGCAGTATTTCCAAGAACTAGAATTGGAACGAGCGAACCTAAAAGCCATTTTTGAAAGCACAAACAACATCATCGGCTTGTTTGACACGAACAAGCAATTGATTCACTTTAACCGCGCCTTTGCTAACTACGCCGAGACATTGGAAGGCGTGATCTTGCAACCGGGCATGACCAGCGCCGATTTCAAAAACCGCGAGTTTGCCGAAACATTTAAGGCGTTTTATGCGCGAGCGCTGAAGGGAGAAAAGTTCAAAGAGACGGTGAAGTATGCCACCCCCCACGGCGATCTCTTTTTCGCGTTCACTTTCAATGCGATTTCTAAGAAAAAGAACATCACGGGCGTGTCCATGTTTGTGGAGGATGTGACCGAATTAAAAGATTCTCAAGAGCGCTTGCAGGAGTACAATCAGAAATTGGAACAAATGGTGAAGGAGCGCACGATGGAGCTCGAAAAGAAAAACGAGGACTTGGAGATTGCCCTAGATAATCTGCAAGGCACCCAACGCCAATTGATCCAATCGGAGAAGTTGGCATCATTGGGCGCTCTCTCCGCCGGACTGGGACACGAAATCAACAATCCACTGAACTTCATCGCCAATGGGGTGAAGGTGCTGGTGAAAGAACTGGAAAAAAAGTATCCGGGCAGCCGCACAGAGGTGAAGCCTTTCATTGACATCATTGATCAAGGGGTGGAGCGTGCCACGGGTATTGTCAAAAGCCTGAGCCACTTCAACCGCCAAGGAGACGAACTGACAGATGACTGTGAGATTCATGATATTTTGGAAAATTGCTTGGTGATCTTGCATGCCAAATGGAGAAACCGCATCACCATAGACCGGCAATATTCCAAAAACACTATCATCATCAAAGGCAGTGAAGGAAAGTTGCATCAGGCCTTCTTGAACATCCTCTCCAACGCCATACAGGCCATACCGGATGAAGGTACCATTACCGTGACCACAGGACAAAAAGGAAAAAAAGCCATTATCTCTATACAGGATACCGGAAGCGGCATGTCAGACGAACTGCTGGCGCGCATTCGCGATCCCTTCTTCACCACACGCGCACCCGGAGAGGGTGTGGGCTTAGGCTTGTTCATCACCCAAGCGATTATTGAAGAACACAAGGGCAAGATGGACGTGTACTCACACCCGGGAGAAGGTACCGAGGTGTTGATTACGGTCTAGCTCAAAACCATCCTTTTTTCCTTGCCAGATTGATTACCTGTGCTTTGTTGCGCACATGCAGCTTTTTATAGATGTTGGCAATGTGCGTGCGAGTAGTGAAAGGGCTGATAAAGAGCGTCTCAGATATCTCCTTGTAGTCCCTTCCCTCTATCAGGCCTTTAACCCAAAATTGTCATTAGGTATTTTTTCTAATGACCGCCATTAGGATTT
>ERZ1066134.274-NODE-274-length-37410-cov-20.450890_pt1 | contig 37410 bp, 39 predicted proteins | sample MGYA00382781_ERZ1066134 | MGnify/ENA primary metagenome ERZ1066134 (study PRJEB33369, sample SAMEA5778364) | biofilm metagenome | biome: Industrial cooling water; feature: Water cooling tower basin; material: Biofilm | place: United Arab Emirates | collected... | reverse complement strand
TATTGTCATTCGTTATTGTCTTGTTGGTGTCGTCTTTTAGCCTGACCGCTAACGTTTTGCCGCTTGCCGCAGTGGGGGATTTCGAAGCATTTCACTGTCAACAAAGCACAAATGTTGATAGAAGCACTGCACTTGATTCAACCACGTCAGCCCCCATTGCGGCAAACGGCTGTTAGCGGTTGTTTTTTTCTTTTCCATTCTCTGTCCAATATTTCCAGTCATTATTCTTTTTCCATTCTCCTTCATTTTTTTTGTCATTATGACTCCAACTCAATGTTCCTTCTGTTTCTTTTTGTCCATTTGAATACCAAGTTGTCTCTATTCTATAATGATTGTTTTTAAGTATTGATTGACTTTTAAGTTGCCCATTTTCAAACCAGTTCCTTGTCGAGCCGTTTGCTGAAACAAATTTGATTTGTCCGCTTGAATAAAATTCTTCAACGTCACCACCACTATAATTAATCTTTTGAATTTTACCATTCTTGTAAAATATTGTGTCAGTCGGTTTGCCCCAAATAATAAAATTTGAAATGTCGTCTAATGGTATTGGGTTTAATGCCAGTCTTAGGCTGTCTTGAGGTAATTTAACTTTAAAATCTTTTGAATAATAACCAACTACTATAACCTTTAAAATTATTGTTGAATCGAAAACTTGGCCAATTTGAAATGCACCATTAAAGTCAGAAGTTGTTTTTAATTGGTCAGTATAGGAAATATTCGCAAAAGGAATTGGTTCTTTTGTTAAGCTGTCAACTATTACGCCCCTTATTTCATTTTGTCCAAATAAAGGAAGTGAAAATATAGTCATTATAAACAGTGTCAATTTACTCATTATTGCGTTGTCTTTTAAAATTACCGCTAACGGTTTGGGTATTGCCGAAGGCGGGGAATTTTAGCACAAAAGTTCAATCGAAGAACGAAAGTTGAACCTTGCACAAATGTCTAATCGAAGCCGTTCAGCCCCGCTTTTGGCAATACCTTGTTAGCACTCGTTTTTCTTTCTGTCGGCATAGTTTAGTTAAGTTCGTCAAACTTCGCTTTCATTGTCGGATTGCCGTGAGTTAGTTTTTTAATGGTCAAGTCCTCCGTTTTGTCATTTGCAAGTCGCAAATTATTTTCAGAAGATAATAAAGCAAGTTTAGTTTTTTCTAATTCCTTTATTGTTTTATCAATTCCGTCTATCGCCTCCTTAAATTTACGACTTGCCAAATCATAATTCTTTGCAAACCCTTCTTTAAACTTGTTCATTTTTTCTTCAAAATTAGTAATGTCAATATTTTGACTTCTTACTAATGCAAGCTCCGATTTATATTGCATAGAGTTCATAGCAGCATTGCGAAGTAATGTAATTATGGGAATAAAAAATTGAGGTCGAACAACATACATTTTACTGTATCTATGTGATACATCAACAATACCTGAATTATAAAATTCGCTTTCTGTTTCTAAAAGCGAAACAAGAACAGCATACTCGCATTTCTTTTCTGTTCGGTCTTTGTCCAGTTCTTTTAAAAAATCTTCGTTCTTTTTTTTGGTTGTTGTTTCGTCACCCTCATTTTTCATTTCAAACATTATTGAAATGATTTCATTTCCTGCTTCGTCCGTTTCTCTATAAATAAAATCTCCTTTACTGCCAGATTTTGAGTCGTTGTCTTTTTCAAAATATGCTTTTTGAAAGGCTGTCGCACGAAGTTTATTAAATTCAATTTCACAATGTTGTTCAAGTGTTTCTCCTAACATTTTAGTAGAAAGTTTTAACTTCATATCTTTCACACGAGCAATTTCATCGTCTTTGTATTTGATTATTGCATCTTTATTTTGCAATTCTGTTGAAAATTGTTGCTTTAAAGAACTTTCAAGATTTTGTTTTTCTAATTCTTTGGTTTTTAAGTCATTTGTTAAAGTGTCTCGCTCTTTCTCAACCTTTTGTACAGCCTCATTTACCGCAAGTTTTTTCTCGACTTCAACATTGTCAATTTTTACTTTTAGTTGCGTTATTTCAGCCTCTTTTTTGTTTAGTTTTTCAGATAATGTTAACTCACTTTTTACTTTTAGTTCAGTCAGTTCATTGTCTTTCTTTGCGAGTTGTTCTTGCAAAGAATTTCTCACATTTGCTTCTGCTAATTTTACAGCACTTTCTTTTTCCTTTTCTGCAAGGTTTAACCGATTTTGTAATTCTTCTTCAAATTGGTGGTCACGAACTTGTTTTAAAATGTCTGCAAATCCTGCTTCGTCAACTTTGAATGCTTTTTTGCAATGTGGGCAAATAATTTCGTTCATATCTTCTTGTTATGTAGGGTCGTACTAAAATGAGTGCTAACTAGCTTATATGTACGCTTTTTCTGCGCAAAGTCAGCCGATTTAGCTGGGTTTGTACAGTCTTTCTGTTGGTAGCTAAGCAATATAGCAGTTAAATGGTTTTTATACAAGTCAGCAATTGTTGGGCTACTGTGTGTTGATAAATTGGTGAAAAGGTCACTTTGGCTGATTTTGGCCCTGATCGAATCCGGCGTTTAGCAGAGGTAAGAGCGGGACTGCAGCTCCTAAATAGCCCGACTTCATGGTTCCAAAACCTCCTGATATCAATCAATCCTGCGGCTGACGTACGCCTGCAGACGGGGAGGGGATTATTGGCGAACTTGACTGCAAGATCAAACCAACAAAGTCATGATACGCAAAGAGGGAATTATCGATTTGGCTACACTGCTGGCTATGATGGGCATTTTAGGATTCACGCTCAAGGTATTCATAGATAGAATCATGGAAATGATGGTAGCGTTTGCTTGGCCGTTTTAGCTTGGCATTAAATTAAAAAAGGCCGGATACTACCCGGCCTCTACCAACTAACCTATCTAAGTATGTGCATCAATCCGGAATGGATATGCTCAAATTCCATGTGATGTCAATATCTGTTTCTCCTGTTTCCGAACCGGATGTTTCGGACTTTGAACCCGGCTGATGTTTTAAAATAGTTCTGAATGTTCCCGAAGCACCTGTGCCGGTCGTCCAAGTGGTCTCCAAACCAAGCGGAAACCCATTTCCATCTTCGTCTTCATAGTTTACGGCATCTGATCGGTTGTCTACATTTCCATTGCCCGATGGGTTGGCAAACATATCGGTGGTGAATGCAAAGAAGAACATGTGCTCTTCAGCCTCTTCCTCTATTTCGCTAGTGATATCCTCACTTTCTATGGTATTGTCTCCTTCGATAGACAGGGTATAAGTCATGTTCGGTACTAGCACGATATCGTCGATACTGAAATCGTTCGGCCCGTCACCGTCTTCGTCATAGGCCGTGGCGAATACCGTTTCACCTTCTGTAGGTACGAAGACGAGCATGACTCGATCAATTATCTCCTCTTCGTTTTCTCTGCCCGGTACGTCATTGTCGCCGCAACCGGTCATGAAAAGGATGGTTATCAGAAAAGAAAGGAATACTAAAGACTGCTTTTTCATATAAGGTTTAGTTTATGCAATAGTATTGCAAGTATAGGCTTGAGATTTTATTTATGCAACAATGTTGTAATTATTTTGACAAGCGGTATTTCACGCCTAGACGTATATTTCGGGCAAGATCATCTGCGAAGTACCGTAGGCGGTCGGTATAGGTGCGATAGTCGGTATTCAGCAGGTTGTTTATTTCCAGCAGGCCTTTCCAATTGCCACGCTGGTACTGCACGCGACCATGAAGGAGCACATAGCCAATAGGTGCAGCCATGAAATCGAACGTGCCTGGGCGGTCGATGGTCGCTTGGGTGTCTAGAAATTCCTGTGGAGCTATCACACGGGGCGCATGCCATTGGCGGGTAGTCCATTCACTTACCAGCGAGGTTTTCCAGCTTTTAAGTTGTGCCGAGAAAGCATAGGAGAGGTTCAGGGGTGGAATTTCCAAAAAGGGCTGGTCATTTTCCAGATCGGTGGCATACACGTAGGCCGCTTTCATTTCCGACTCGAGCATTTCGGAGTGAACCACCCGCACATCTACATCCACGCCGGTGAAGAGCGCATTGGTTTGGTCATGAATGAAATAGGGGAAAGGCCCGCGTGTGGTATTCGTGATGCCGTACGGCCGGGTGTAGAAATAGTGGCGCAGAAAATTGACATAGGGTACCACTTCCACCTGCAAGTTGGCGGTGGTGCGTGTAATGCCCGCTATCCACTTGATACCCCGCTCGCTTTTTATTGGTTTGTCCGAATTATCCAACACGCCACTGGTGCTGATGTCGCCATTTTCATCCAGTTCGTAGCGCCAGAGCCCGTATTCCACATTGAACTGATGCTTACCGAAGCTGTACAACTCACTCACATTCGGTGGTCGCCAGGCTGTGCCCAGGTTGCTGTTTATTGTCCATTTGTTATTCAGTTCTTGTAAAAAACCGATGGTGAACGTCACATTGTGGTAGGTCAATTCATTCAAGAATACTTCGTTTTGTTGATCACGTCCGCGCGCATTCAGGTATTGAAAATCGTATCGAGCGCCTGCCTCGTAGGTCGTGGCTCCTTTTTTATATGAATGAATAGAAAATACGCCTGCGGTGGTGAGATTGTAATTGGGAATGAAAGGAATGGTGTTGGTGCCGAAGATGTTGTTGTTGTCTTGATAATTCCATTGCACACCGAGCACTCCATCCCACGCATTGCGGGTTGGGTACTTCCAATCGATATCTACAGTGTGGGCAAATAGCTCTAAGTCGATGGAGGGCAGTTCATTATTCGTCCCTCGGCGAATGTCGTATTCCTGTCGGAGATTCCGCTGTAGGGCATACTGTGCATTGATCTCATGATTCTCTAAGAAAAAGGAACCTCGCACCTTGTAGAGGTCATGTACGGTTTCTTGACGCGGATTGCGAATGGTATATGAAAAATCAGCTGTGCCTTGCGGTGGTTCACTCCCGATTGCATTCGACAGGTCTTCCAGATTGCCAACCACTGAACCGCGCAAAATGCCCAAGGTTTGGTCAAAATGGCTCATGTAAAATTCAATATCATAATTCGGTTGATGAAAGTCCGTGTGAACATGATAGCCAAATTCTCGCTTGCCCGTGTTGGTTAGGTTATAGTCTGCGGCCTGCAAATCACCTTGGCGCGTACCCGATAGGCCTGCTTTCCAAGCAAACCGATGCGAACCTTGCGAAAGATCCAAACTGCTCGTGAGCGAGCGGCCATTGGTGGAATAGCCCGATCCGATTTCGGCGGTCAGTGGTTGGTCGATTTGTGGCTGTGCAGGATCGAAGAGAATGACACCTCCCAATGCCTCGGGACCGTAGCGCACCGTGCCGGCACCTTTCACCAAACGCAACTGGTCTATTTCATTGGGGTCTATTTCCGGCGCATGGTCGCGCCCCCACGCTTGGTAGGCATGGCGAACGCCATTGTTGATGATGAGCACGCGGTTAGAATGCAGGCCATGCACCATGGGTTTCACCAGATTTTGGCCACTGCGCACGGTGTTGACACCCGAGATGCTTTGAAGCAAGTCACCTGCGGTCTTGCCGAAGGCATCCAGTGATTGGATGGTTTTGCTTTGGGCGTTGGCCGTTTTGAGTTTCGTTTGGTCGCGCGCGTCTTCCACTACTATACCCTCCAGTTCTATCTCATTCATGGCCATCAGAATGGTAGGAAAAGCATGGTGAAAATCGTGGTGGTGCACCAACGTTTTGTAACCTATATGGCTGATTTCCAGATGTAATTCGCCTTCACACAGGTTAGTGAGTTTAAAATAGCCGTCCTCGTCTGTAGTGGTGCCTTGGTCGATTCCCTCTACCACCACTGTGGCAAATGCCAAGGGCTCGTTTGAATGGATGTCCAGCACGCGTCCGGAGATGGTTTTGGTGCAGGTGGATTCTTGAGAAAAGCCCAAACCGGCCAAGCCGATTAGGAAAACAGTGACGATAACTCTCATGGATTTAGCCGCACTCGGCGCACACGCCATCTACTATTAGATTCACTTGATTCACTTGGTAGCCCGAGGGTAGGTTTACCTGCAACTCAATCATTTCATCCAAACACTCCAATTTGCCGCATTCGTTGCATTTGAAATGTACGTGATCATGGTTGTGGTCTTCAGGTGAACAACTGTCGTGGCACAGGCCATACGTGGCAGTCCCTTGATCGTTCGGTATTTTGTGAAGAATGCCGGATTCCAAAAAGCTATTGAGTGTGCGGTAGAGTGTCACCCGGTCGTACTGTGGAAATTGATCCTCCAACACGCCTTGAGAGAGCGCCGACGGATTTTTCTTAAAGGCTGTCAGCACATCTACCCGACAATTAGTGATGCGCAGGTCATGGGTTTTTAATATTTTTTGAATATCGACAGTGCTCATACGTCAAAGGTAAATAAATGCAATTTCATTGCATAAACTAACCACGTGATCGGTGATTTTGGGGTTATTTTTGGTCATAAATTGATGATGAATATGGAAAAGGAAGACGAAAAAAAAGGAGCCGGCTATTTCTTTGACTTCAGTGAGGTGTGGGGTTATTATTTCCGGAAAAAGGATCCGAACCGTAAACCGAATTTGAACCTGCGCATGATGCACGGCATCAATAAAATCGCCATTGTGATGTTTTTGGGGGCGTTGATTTATATGATCTATCTGTACGTGTTTGTGTACTGATTGCGCGCTCTTATTTTGACTTTCGCTTTTCAAACCAACTATCAACCGCTCAAAAGATCGCTTGGTAGGCGCATTCGGTTGTGTTTGCTCATTTTAGCCAAATGTTGCTATCTTGTCAGGAATCAGTGTAGGCACAGTGAATTCCCGATTTACCAACATCGTTTTAGCCTTTATTCTGCCGTTGCTTCTTGTAGGGCAGAGGTCCGATAGTCTGTTGGTCGAACTCAATAAACGGGAGGGAAATGAGCGCGTCCCCGTGCTGCATCAGCTAGTGGTGTCCGAATGGCTCAACTATCCCAATCTGGCCATGACGTACGGCGAGGAGGCGCTGAGCCTGTCGGAGCAAACGAATGACAAGCCAAATATTTCCAAAAGCTTGCGCCTCATCGCGGGGGTGTACTACTACATGGGTGATTATGAGGTGTCTCTCGATTTCAATACTCGCGCACTAAATCTAGCCAAGGAAATAGGCGATTCGGTATTGATCAATAATGGCTACAACAACATCGGATTGATTTATTACAACTTGGGCAGCTATCAAACAGCCCTGGAGTATTTGCTCCGAGCAAAACAACTCAAACTGCGGCTAGGGGAAGTGTACGGATTGCCCACGACATTGAATAACATCGGATTGGTCTTTGAGCGAGTGGGTCAATTTGCAGAAGCAAGGATTCATTTTAACGAAGCATTGCAGGCATCCTTGAAGGCCAAGTACCAAGATCAGGAAGTGTACTCACTTAACAACATTGGCAACACGTATCTGAGAGAGGAACAATACGATGTGGCGCAATCGTACTTTCGGGAAGCATCGGCATTGGCCATAAAGATTCAGAACATAAACTGGGGGGCCGTATCGCTCAGGGGGCTTGGTGAAATCATGCTGCACCATGGACGGTACGATTCAGCCTTGTATTACTTTCAAAAATCACTAGATGCCAGCCGCGGTATTGAAGACAAAAAGGGCATTTCCGAGTCCTTTTATCTCTTGGCTAAGCTGGCACTGAGGCAGCAGGATTTTACGGGCGCATTAGGGCACCTGGATAATAGCCACCAACTGGCGCTGCAATTGAAACTCAGGCAACAACTATTGGACAACCTGAAATTGTACGCACTCATCTACCAGCAGATGAATGACGATGCACAAGTAATCTTGTACCAATCGCGCTACTCAGGTTTGCGCGATTCGCTTTTTCAGGATGTGGTGGTTAGAAATCTTTCACTCATTCCATTGAAGCTGAAAGAAGAAGAAGATCGGCTGAAGATGTCGCTGCAACAAGCCGAAATAGATAAGAAGAATGCGACCAACAGGCTCTACATCATCATCTTGCTGATCGTCCTTCCCTTGCTGATTTTTCTAGCCCTTTTGGTACGAAAAAATATCATAGCCAATCGCGTGCTGCGCGAGCGCAATGACGAACTGCTACGTACACAGAAACTGCTCATCATGTCTGAGAAAATGGCTTCATTAGGTACGCTCGCATCGGGGATTGGTCACGAGATCAACAACCCGCTCAATTTTATCATGAACGGGGCAAAGACATTGCAAGAGCGCATTGAAAAACGGTTACCCGGACAATCAGATGAATTTGCGCCATTCTTTGAAGCCATAGACGAGGGCGTATCCCGAGCGTCGAAGGTAGTTAGAAGTTTGAGTCATTTCAGCAAGTCAGGCATGGAGATGACCGACAGGTGCGACGTGAATGAGATTATCAACAATTGTCTCGTTATTTTGAACAACCGAATCAGGAATAGGGCAGAGGTGATCAAGAATTTTACGACTGAAGCCGTGCGTGTGAAAGGAGACGAAGGGAAGCTGCATCAGGCGTTTATGAACATCCTCTCCAATGCCGAGCAGGCCATAGAGCATGACGGGATCATCCGTATCAGCACAGAGGTGGATGACGACAAGGTGCGCATCTCCATTAAAGACAATGGGGTGGGCATAGCGCCTGAAAATTTGGAGAAAATTTCAGATCCGTTTTTTACTACAAAACCTGCCGGTATAGGCGTAGGACTGGGTCTGTTCATCACATATTCCATTGTAGATGAGCACCACGGCACCATCAAAGTTTCGTCAAAACCGAACGTAGAAACAGAATTTATTGTTTCTTTACCTTTGCATACCGAAGCATGAGAGACCTATCCAACATAACAATACTCTACGTGGATGACGAGGATATCAACTTGTTCCTTTTCAAGTCCAGTTTTGAGCCCAAATATGAAGTGATTACCGCTCGATCCGGTAAAGAAGGATTAGAGAAGTTGGAAGGCTACCATGATAAGATAATCGTGGTGATTAGTGACATGAACATGCCCATGATGAACGGTATCGAATTCATCGAAGAAGCGCGTAAAACCTACAAGAACATTGCCTATTTCATCTTGACAGGTTATGACTACAACCAGGAAATTGACAAGGCGCTGAAAACGAACGTTATCCAAAAATTCTTCACCAAGCCATTTGTTTCAGCAGAGATAGAGGCCGCTGTAGAAGCCGCTTTTCGTTCGGTGCGCGGAGCTTAGTCTGTATCTATTCAACCTATCAGCACTTTCCCCAAGGTCACACACCCGATGAGTAGAATCAGCAGCAATGAAATGCGCTTGAATCTTTCTTGAGGTATATGGTTGAGTAGCCGTTTGCCCAAATACGTGCCGAACAGCCCAATGGCAAATAAAAACGGCACATACTTGAGGTCATGCCCGTGCACAAAACCTTGCTGCACATACACGACCGTTCGTGACAAGTCCACCATAAAATCAATGAAGGCAGAGGTGGAGATGAATACGCTCTTCTCCAGATTAAAGGCCGCCATGGTGAGTCCTCGAACTGCACCGCCTGTTCCGAGCAATCCGGCCGTAAAACCTGAGAGTGAACCACCGATGAGTGCCTCTTTATTTCCAGCCTTGATCACCAGATTCTTACGTAACAAAAACAACAAACTCAACCCGACAAGAAAAATACCGAGGGCAATTTCCAACCAGCCGCTATCGAGATATTGGGTGATGAACCCGCCCGCAATCACGAACACAACAGACGGCACACCGATCCACAAAAGCAAGCGCTTATCCAGCCCTTTTTTGAACAGCACAATCTTGCTGATGTTGCTGGATAAGTGAAAAATGGCCGTGAGGCCGAGCACCGAGTGAAAGTCGAAGTAGAAATTGGCAATGGGCACAAAAAAAACTGATGAGCCAAAGCCGCCGATGGTGCCGACAATTTCAGCCAGTAAGGCCAAGAGAAGAAACACACCACTTATCTGCACGACCGTTCGGGTTTTGTGTTAAATGTACTGGATTGAACCAACAAAAAATTGATCTTTCTCAATCCACCTAAAAAAAGCCTTTTGGTAACATTTTTCCCATAATATTTACAGCCGATATTTCGCCTAATATGAGCACGGACATTATCATAACCCTTTGCGTGATCGTTGGAGCTATTATCCTCTTTGCCACGGAGGTCATTTCCATCGATTTAGTTGCCCTGCTCATCATGGTGGTGCTTATTGCCACAGGGGTGATCACAGCGGAGCAGGGCGTGGCGGGCTTTAGTAACAAAGCCACCATCACCGTGGCGTTTATGTTTGTGCTGAGTGCAGCACTTCTCAAGACGGGTGCTTTGCAATTCCTCGCCCATCGATTGTCTAATACGTTTCGGTACAACTTCAAATCCGGCATGGTGATGATGATGATTCTCATCGCTTTCATTTCGGCATTTATCAACAACACGCCCGTGGTGGCGGTATTTATTCCCGTCATCATACAGATCGCCCACTCCTCGGGGCAAAGTCCGGCCAAGATGCTGATTCCCTTGTCCTTTGCGTCCATTTTTGGCGGCACCTGCACGCTTATCGGCACGAGCACCAACATCCTGGTGAGTGGAATTGCCGAGAAGCAAGGCGCACCCGAGATCGCCATGTTTGACATGACGCCCATGGGGCTCATTTTCCTTGCGGCCGGCATTCTTTACATGGTGTTTATCGGCACCAAACTACTGCCCGATCGGCGGGATGAGCGCGACCTGAAGACGAAGTTTGGCATGCGCGATTATCTCACAGAGATAGAAATATTACCGAACTCGGATGCGGTGGGCAAAAGCATCATGGACTCGGCGTTGGTGAAGGAACTGGAGATGGACGTGATAGAAGTGCGCCGACAAGACAGCAAGTTTAATTTGCCGCCTGGCGATTTTGTGTTGGAGCCACACGACATACTGAAGATTAGGTGCGATGTGGAAAAAATCAAGTCGCTGAAAGACAGAGCCAAAATATTGGTGAATGCCGAAATACGCATTGGTGACGATGACTTGAAGGGTAAGCATTCGACTATCGTGGAAATGGTGATTACTGCCGATTCGGAAATAGACGGAAAGACCCTCAGAGAAGTGGATTTCAGACGAAGATTTCGAGCGATCCCCTTGGCTATCAAGCATCGGCAAGAGGTACTGCACGATCACTTGTACGAAGCGAAGATCAAGGCAGGGGATGTGATTTTGGCGGAAGTGAAAAATCACTACATCAAGGAATTGAAGAAGATGGAGCATGAGCAAGATGCTCCGTTTGTGATCATTTCTGAGGATGCCATCACCGACTTCAATAAGAAGAAATTCTTTTTGGTCATCGGTATCATTGTGGTAGTAGTAGGATTAGCTGCTGCTAACCTTGTGGACATCATGGTAGGTACTATTTCTGGTGTGGTGCTGCTCGTGCTACTTAAGACGCTGACGATGAAAGAAGCCCATGAATCGATCAGTTGGAAAATCGTTTTTCTATTGGCTGGGGCGCTAAGCTTGGGCACTGCCATGACTAACTCAGGACTGGATCATCTGATCGCCGACTCGATACTTGGACAACTGGGTCCTTGGGGTCCTGTGGCGGTGATTTCCGGACTTTACCTTGTTACCTCGCTGATCACTGAGGTGATGTCAAATAATGCGGCGGCTGCCCTAGTGGCGCCCATTGCTATTGCCACGGCCAATAGCATGGGCTTGAGTCCGGTACCGTTTATCATGGCCATTACCTTCGCTGCTTCCGCCAGTTTTATGACGCCTGTGGGCTACCAATGCAACGCGATGGTGTACAGCGCAGGTCAATACAAATTCATGGATTTCATCAAAGTAGGCACGTTGCTCAATATCCTGTTTTGGATATTGGCCACTATTTTTATTCCGTTGGTGTATGGTTTTTAGGATGGTTCTTGAAGCCTAGAATCATAATTTCAATTACTTGAAATCTCTGGTCAAATAGCGGCTCTATGAACGAGGCTAATAGAAAAAATAAATGGCCATTGTCATAATAGAAGTATTCAATTGATATGGTTCGAATATGATTGTTGATCGACTTATATTTCACCCATTTTGCTGCTTTTTGATTAATAATGGCATTTCCACTTTCCATGAAAGAATACTCAGGGATATTTGGATAAACTGAAGTTTTTCTCGTCTTAAGAATATCATCCAAAGTATGAGATCCAAGTCATATACCTTGGGCAATGCCATATGGCCTGTGATCCGTGCCGTGTACGACACGGAGAGTTTGGCCTGATCGAATTGGTAATTGCTAGTGAAAATGCCGGACCATTTCGGGGCAAAGGGAATGTCCGATTTCACGCCATTGTCCTTTTCAATCACGTCTTGCACATTCACTCCCAAATTCACCGCCAAGGGTATCCCAAACTCGTGCTGCACATTCATCCCTATCCCGCGGCTGATGGCATATCCGTTCGTATTGGCATAGACAATCTGTTGCGGATTTTGATCATAATCCGGTGTGATTTTGTTGGTGAAGTAGGTGTAGTACACGTCCACGTCTATCATGCCTTGTCCGTTGGCCACATTGTACAAGTGGTTGAGGTTCATCGAGAGGTTGTACGATTCTTCCGGCTTCAGTTCTTCGGCAATCACCACCTCACGCTGACCCGTCACAAAGGCATGGTCTTCGGTGAATAGGTTCACAATGCGGAAACCCGTTCCAAAGTTGGTGCGCAGGGTCGTCCATTCGCCGGGCTTGTATTTGGTGCTTAACCGCGGACTAAAGATCACGCCATGGTTGGTGTATTGGTCAAGTCGGGCACCCGAGAGCAAGGTGAACGACGGAGAAATCGTCCATTCGTCTTGCAGAAAAATACCGGGAATGTATTGCTGCTGCGGGTTCGATTGGCCATTGGTTTCTGTGGCTATTGTGTTGTCGTCATACACTTGGTAGCGCTGGGTGATGCCGCCTGTCAGTTGATGCGAGGTAATGTCCTTGTCCCAAATCAAATTGGCAAAAAGGACACGGAGCGTCTCGTAGTTTCGGTTTTCTACGTATTCCCGCACGCCATTTCGTCGGTCTTCGAAGTAATATTTCCCTGCCACCGAAAATCGCTTACCAGATGGTCGATGAATGTTCCATTTGGAAAAAAGCGATACCCGATCTAAGTTGACATTGTCGCCAAAACCATCGCCATTGTTGTCGTCAAAGTCATTGATATAGGCATAATTGACGCCAAGAAACCCCGCATTCTTCCCGATTTTGGGTACAAAGGAAAAATTGCCGAAGGACTCCAGATGCGAGGTGCCCATGACATCTGCTGAGAGCAACGCTTGGCTGCCCGGATCTTTGGTAATGATGTTGATGACGCCCGCCACAGCTTCTGAGCCATAGAGCGTAGAAGATGGCCCTTTGATCACTTCGAATCGGTCAATGATCATGCTCGGGATGCCGTTGAGTCCGTAGACGGAAGCCAAATTTCCGTAGATAGGGGTGCCGTCCATCAGCACGGCGGTGTAGGGGCAGGGAAGGCCATTAATGGAGATACTATTGGTAAAACACACGCCGCAAGCCACCACTTCCTGCACGCCATTCACGAGGGTCACACCCTCTACAATGCTCGATGAGGCTGCCGGGATGAATCGGTTGAGGTAGGTGGACGTAATGACGTCAATTTTCACCGGTGATTGTGACACAAAGGTGGGCCGCATGGTGCCTGTCACCACTACTTCGTCCATAGTGAGGGCGGTTTCCTGCAGCTCGATGGTAAGAGAAATCGGTTGGTTTTTCACCTCAACGGAGCGGGTGCCCGGCTTGTAACCTACAGAGCGTACTTCGAGCGTGTATTGTCAGGGGGGAATGTTTGTCATGACAAAAGAGCCATTCGCTTGAGTAGCTGTGCCATGCGAGGTATTCAGCAAAATAACGGTGGCGCCCGGAATGCCGCCTTCCGCAGCATAGACCTGACCTTTGATGGTGGTCTGTGAAAAACACATCGCAGGCAGCAAAAGAAGAACGGAAATGATTCGCCACATAATAAGAGTAGACAAATCCAATAATTAGTTTATTAAAAATATAAATTTAGATAAGTCTAAAATTAAGATAATTTAATTGACATATGCAGATTTGCGTAATTATTTAACCAAGAGTACTTATGAAATTATTTTTTTCTTCGCTTTTAGCTTTTGTTATGTTCTCGGTACAGTCACAAACTATCGAACAAAAGAAAGGTGGTCGTTTTTTTATTGATGGGGTAGCTTCTTCACCTAAGGAAGTCCAAAATCTTATGTCCGGTAATCCGGAGGCATTTGAATTGGCCAAATCTGCTAACGCAAATTACGGAGTAGGGAATGTGTTGGGGGTAATTGGTGGTTTTATGATTGGTTGGCCCATTGGCTCGGCAATAGGCGGTGGTGAGCCGGAGTGGGCACTAGCAGGTGTTGGAGCCGGAGTATTGGCTGTTGCCATTCCTTTGGTGTCTTCCGGCAACAAAAAAATGGGAAAGGCGATAGAATTGTATAAAGGGTCAGCCGCTCCTCCAAAAACATCCCTTGATTTTCAGTTCAAAGGCAATTCCATAGGGTTTGCTTTGAAATTCTGAAGATGAACATCGAAGCATTTCGCGCCTATTGTCTTTCTAAACCCGGCACGTCGGAGGGGTTTCCTTTTGACGAACGGACGCTGGTTTTCAAGGTGATGGACAAAATGTTCGCCTTGACAGACGTTGATTCTTTCGAAAGTGTGAATCTGAAATGCGACCCTGACCGTGCCGTGGAATTGCGCGAGCAGTTCGATTTTGTGCTGCCCGGCTATCACATGAGTAAGAAGCATTGGAATACGGTGCTGGTTGATTTGGCGAGTGATCAGCAGTTGAAAGAGTGGACGGATCACTCGTATGACTTGGTGGTTAGCGGCTTGCCCAAGAAGGTGAAGGAAGAACTTGTCAAGATGAAATGAGGCTATCTCTGGCAATTTTTCTTTCTTTGATTTTTAGTCAAGTTATGGCACAACCCACTTTTACGTATCTCGCACTTGGCGACTCCTACACGATTGGGGAGGCCGTGCCCAAAACAGATCGTTGGCCGGTGCAGTTGGTGCATCGCCTGCGCGCGCAAAGCATTTCCATAGCTGATCCGCAGATTGTGGCCACCACAGGCTGGACGACCGCCGAACTGCAAGCGGGCATTGCCCAAGCCGAGGTGAAAGCGCGCTATGATCTCGTCTCTTTGCTCATTGGGGTAAATAATCAGTACCGCGGCTATGACATGGACATTTACACCAAAGAATTCAGCGAACTGTTGGATCAAGCTATCCAATTTGCCGGAGGAAAACCGGCGCATGTTTTTGTGGTTTCTATTCCCGATTATGGGGTCACGGCTTTTGCGCGAGAGAAGGAATTGAATCCGGAGAAAATCGCGACGGAACTGGATGCGTACAATGCCCTGGCGCGGAAAATAGCTGAAAACAGAGGAGTACAATTCTTCGAAATCACCGAATGGTCACGAAAAGCTGCCACCGATGCGTCACTGATTGCCACGGATGGACTGCATCCGTCAGGGAAAATGTATGCCAATTGGGTGGAAACGTGCTTCGGGTGGGTGCGCGAGAATCTTTCCAAGCGCTAACTCACGAAACGGTGTAAAAATACGTTTCCACTTTACGTATTGTGAAAATAAGCCTAATTTAGTGGGTCTAATCACCCGTGACTACTTACTAGCTATGCGGCTACTGTGTTATGCTTTACTTGTTGTGCTTCTGGCCGCATCATGCCGCGACAAGGTGATCTGTCCCACATTTCAAAGCACCTACATTCTCGATGACTCTGTTCGCAGTACCTATTTCTCGTATTTGTGGTACCTGAACGAAGACGAACGGAAGGAATATTTAGCAGCCAATGCAAAACCCAATGACGTGTTGCCACCGGATTCCTTAGGAGAAATGGTAGCCTCTACTGACAAATCAGCCGGAGTGGATTATTTCGCCTATACAGCAGAGTACAAGCCGCCCGCAAGGGAGACCAAAAAGACCAAGTATGGGATAGTGAAGCGAACGCCAGTAATCCCGGACTTGGTGCGCAACCTGCAATTGAAAACCGGACCAAGACAGAATGTGCTGACGCCACCTGCACCTGAGGCCGATGAGGAAGAGACAGCCGGAATGCCTCAGGACTCATCTGCGTATGCGCCTTTGGACAGCACAGCCGCCATAGCACAGGTGGATTCATTAGGCGTTCAGCAAATAGATTCTGCGACGGTAGCTAAGAAAGTAGATAAGAAAAGGGCATCTTGGGAGCCATTCAAATATGGATTCAATCCGCTTGATAGCATGCAGCCCGATCAGGAATATTATTTCAAGAAATATGGATGGTTGCTACAGAATGCCAAGCCTAAAGAAGAACCAACCGACAGCACTGCATCGGATTCTACAGCCTCTCAGAAAAATGGTATAAAGGGGTTGTTTAAAAAGAAAGACAAAGAAGAAGAAGGCGATAGCGTGGATGATAGTGAAGAAGTAAGTGAAGGTGGTGAACCGGATGAAGAAAGCGGTGAGAAAAAGCCAAAGGAAAAGAAGGTGAAAGAGAAGAAATCAAAAGCCACCAAAGAAGAGGAAACGACGGAACCTGAGGATGATGCGGGGGATGGGTTTTAACTAGCATCGAACCCATTTAAAAAATTGAACCTCTGAGGATTACTTGGAGGTTTTCTTTTTTTGGAGCGAGATCGATGGGCTGTTTAGATCCTGCACTCGGGCTTTCGTCCTGCGTCCTCTATCCCAGTCGCCTCGGCACGTGTCCTCACGTGACGAAATACTGAAAAACAATATGGCTTAAATATCCGCACGGCCGTTAGCAAAGCCCTGATCGAATCCGCCGCGCAGCAGAGGAGAGAGCAGGAGTGCAGTTGCTATGTAGCCTTGCAGTGTCGCTCCAAAGAAAATAATTTCTGTGAGTTCAACTTTTTTGGATTGATGGGTGTTTGGCTGGTATGGAAAAAACTGCCGAAAAATCTGCGAAAAAGAAATTGTCCAAAGAGCAACTAAAGAAAGCCTACATCGCCCATGTGCTATTGGAGGATAAGGAACCGCGCTCTGTCTTTGCGTTTGCCAAGCACAACAAACTAACGGAGGAGGAATTTTATGGGCATTACAACTCGCTAGAATCATTGGAGCGAGCGCTGTGGGCCGATTGGTTTGATGAGGTGACGGATATGCTTCATCAAGACGAGACGTTTGCGGCTTATTCGATGCGTGAGAAAGTATTAGCGTTGTATTACTCACTGTTCGAAAAACTGAGAGCCAACCGAAGCTATGTAATCTATCGCTTCGGCAAGGCTAAGCACGAGCCCGACCCACAGTTTCTACGGGCGATGAAGGGGCACTTTAAAATCTTTGTGGACGGACTAATCAATGAAGGGAAGGCGACCGGCGAGGTGATGGATCGGCCGTTTGCAAGTCAGTATGTGCAGGCGTTTTGGATTCAGTTTTTGTTTGTGGCGCATTTCTGGGTGCGCGACGAGAGCGAGGGATTTGCTAAAACGGATGCGGCCATTGAGAAGTCGGTGAATCTCGCCTTTGATCTGATTGGCAATGGGCCCATTGATCGCATAATTGATTTTGCGAAGTTTTTTCTACAGAATAGTCAACGTCCGTTTTGATGGAAGAACAACTGAAAATACCCACAGGCAAGGTGTCTCGTGCCACGAAGTTTGTGCAGACGGGCGTGAAAGTGGGCGGCAACTATCTGAAACATTACAGCAAGAAATTGGTGGATCCGTCATTGGATCGAAGCAGATTGGATGAAGACAATGCGCGAGATATTTATTCGTCGCTGAGCCAACTGAAAGGCAGTGCGCTGAAAGTGGCGCAGATGTTGGCCATGGACAAAAACTTGTTGCCATCAGCGTATCAGAAGCAGTTTTCGTTGGGGCAATACAGTGCGCCTCCCTTGTCATTTCCGCTGGTGGTGAAGACGTTTCAGCAGTATTTTGGGAAGAATCCGAACGATATTTTTGATGAATTTGGCAAATCGGCGGCCAATGCGGCTTCAATAGGGCAGGTGCACCGCGCTACGCTGAAGGGCAAATCGCTGGCCGTGAAGGTGCAGTATCCGGGTGTGGCGGAAAGTGTGCGATCTGATTTGAAACTGGTGCGTCCGTTTGCGGCGCGGTTGTTTTCTATCAGTGACCAGGAGTTGGATCATTACCTGCAAGAGGTGGAGGAAAAGCTCCTGGAAGAGACCGACTATATATTGGAGGTGCGGCGTTCGCAGGAGATATCGGAGGAGTGCGGCCACATTGAGGGTTTGGCGTTTCCGAAGTACTATCCCGAATTGTCATCGGCGCGGGTCATCACCATGGACTGGCTGGAGGGCAAGCACATCAAGGAGTTTTTATTGACCAACCCCGACCAAGCCACGCGCAATGCCATTGGGCAGGCCATGTGGGATTTTTACCATCACCAAATACACAACCTAAAGAAGGTGCATGCCGATCCGCATCCGGGTAATTTTTTGATGCAAGCAGATGGCACACTTGGGGTTATTGACTTTGGCTGTGTGAAGGAGATTCCTCAGGATTTTTATGAATCGTACTTCAAATTAATGAGTGCAAAATTGGTTATGGACGAGTCGTCTTTAATACCCATTTTGGAGGAATTGAGTTTTGTATATGCCGACGATTCGAAGGAGGAGCGGAAAGTGTTCATTTCGGTGTTCAAAGAAATGACGACACTGTTGGGGCGGCCATTTCATGCTGACACGTTTGACTTTGCCGATCATGCATATTTCAATAGCATCTATGCATTAGGAGAGCGCATATCGAAGATGAAGGAAATACGCAACTCGAAGCATGCCCGAGGGTCGCGGCACGGGCTGTATATCAACCGCACCTATTTTGGGTTGTATCAATTGCTCAATCAATTGGAAGCAAAGCTGGTGACTACAAAGCCGGCGTGGATTTAATTAGAAGGAATTAGGAATGAGGGTTTAGGATTAAATCGGCAAGACGAATTTGCCAAACCAACAGGTGAAGATCGTGCCCGCTCCTCCCGGGTTATTGTCTACGTATACCTTTCCGTCAATCTTATTCATCAAATCACGGCATAGGGCTAATCCCACACCGCTGCTTTCTTCCTGCTCGGTACCGGCTCGACTGTTTTTCCGATCCATGTCGAACAAGGTCTGCTTCATTTCGTCGGGGATGCCGATACCCGAGTCAATGACTTTCACGCGTACCTGGCCTTCGGCTTTGTCTAAGATTACATTCACAGCGCCATAACGGGGCGTGAATTTTATGGCATTTGAAATGAGATTGCGAAGGATTACCTGCACCGCATTTTTATCAGAGTGAATGAAGAGTTGCTCTTTTGCGATCAGCTTTATTTGAATGTCTTTGTTATAAGCGTTTTCTTCGTTGATGGCTATGGTCTTTTCGATGAGGTCATTCATATTGAATGTTATTTCATCTTCATGCATTCGGCTCACGCTTACTTTTGACCACTCAAGCATATCATCTAGCATGCCCAATGACTGATCTACTCGTTTGTTAATTCGTGCCAGCAGTTGTTTGGAGTCCTTCTCATCGATGCTTCCTGACTGCAGCAAGTCCACAGTCGCTTTCAGGTTGCCCAACGGCCCACGGAGATCGTGACTCACCACTTGAATGAATCGGTCCTTTACCAAGTTCGATTTACTGAGCTGCTCTGTACGTGCGGCCACTTTTTCTTCAAGTTCTTTCGTCAGTTGTTGATTTTCGGTAAATGATTTCGCAAAAATGGTTGACAGGGCGATCGACTGAAAAAACAGATAGGCCACTACGCCAGTGTTCACTAGATTGGGTCCACCCAGATCAAAATCAACAAGGCCTGAGTTTTTGAACATTTCTAAAAAAACGAATCCGAATACGAGGATCAAGCCGTACAAAATGGCTTTCGCACCCGTTCGCTTCTTCTTGATGGCCCAATACAAGATGATAAAAACCAAGGCAAAAGCGCCCAACATGAGCAAGTGGTAGATGTTGAGAGAATAGCGATAGATGCTCGAAGGCGTGACAAGTACAAAGGCCATGAGCACGGCTGTTGACCATTGGAAAAAGCGAATGAACCGATGGTAAATTTTGATCGGAAAGAGGTCATAGATGAACATGGGCAGCAGCGCCAAGGCTGCATAGGACACTAGGTATTCGATTTTGAGCCCTAGTGAGCGCGGGGCGGTAGGCAAGAGTTGATAAAACAATTGGGTGCCGTCAAATACAAGCGATGCACGAATGAGCACGATGGCGCAGAGCAACCCCAAAAAGAGGTAATAGTTGCGCTTTACTTGAAAATACAGAATGACATGATAGGCTGCCATAACGAGCAGACAGCCCAGTTCAATCATTTCCAAGTATTGCTTACTCATAGTGGTAATTACAAAAATGTAAAAATATCTTCATTGAATAGTACTTTTTTTACGCTTTCGAAATTTTAACATGCATTTCACAACGTCCTCCGTCCGGTTTCCTTGTACTCATTTCAATCAGATGTAAACTTACCGAGTGAACGACCCCTTGGTTTCCGTCATTTGCTTGTGCCACAATCAGGCGGCCTTTGTAGAGGAAGCGCTTCAATCAGTGTTGAGTCAGACGTATCCGACTGTCGAGTTGATCATCGTGGATGATAGCAGCACAGACGGCAGCAAAGACCGCATCAGGGAGTTCCTGCGTGATCATCCCCATGTACCGTTTGTAGATCATGCCTTGCCGCAGGGCAATTGCCGAGCCTTTAACTCCGGGTGGCGAATGTCTTCGGGTAAATATGTGATTGACCTAGCGGCCGACGATGTGCTACTATCAGACCGCATCCAGGTGGGGGTAGACCGCCTGCAAGAAACAGGCGCGGGTGTACATTTTTCAGATGCTTGGCTGATTAATTCGTATGGCCAGTCGCTGGGTAGGCACAACGAGCGGTTTAAGGAAGTCATACCCGAAGGCGATTTGTATGTGGAATTGGTGCGTCGATATTTGATTTGTCCGCCTACCATGCTCATCCGCAGGGAAGTGCTGGAAGCTTTGGGTGGATATGATGAGTCGCTCGCGTATGAAGATTTCGATTTTTGGGTGCGGTCAGCGCGTCAATTTCACTATGCCTTTACTGATCGACCGTTGATTAAAAAGCGGCTACTTACGCACTCGCATGCGCGCACGCAAGAGAAATTCAGGAACAGCCATCAACGTTCTACCTTGGAGGTTTGTAAGAAAATAGCCCGGATGAACCGTACAGGCGAAGAGCGCAAAGCCTTAAAGGAACGGCTGTGGCACGAGTTACGTCAAAGCATAAAAAAAGGTAATCTGGGTTTAATCCCGGATTACCTTTCGCTACTAAAACAATGCTAGTTTATCTTCTTCCTCCACCTCGGGAGTTTCCTGATTCTTCTCTAGGTCGTGCCTGCTTAACTACAATGTTTCGTCCGTCCAAATCAGATTCGTTCAGGGCGTTGATCGCCTGCTGAGCTTCATTGTCATTGGGCATTTCTACGAATCCAAAACCTTTTGATCGGTTTTCGAATTTGTCAAAAATGATCTTGGCAGAACTTACTTCTCCATAAGCCTCAAAGAGGTTTCTTAGTTGGTCTTCTTTCGTTTGGTAAGACAACTGGGCAACAAAAATGTTCATTAATAAAAAAAATAAAGTGGGCGGTTCCGAAGAACTCAATAAAAAATTACGGATGCAATGTAGCTAAATTTCTGTGTTTTCAATCAATTATTGAGACCTGAAATTCTCGCTCAAATGAAACGGTGGAGCAACCGCCCGCCTTCGTTGGGTCTTCCACTGGCTCGCTGTACTTGCGTGCTATCGTCATTCTTGCCCGCCCGACGGGCAAAATGTCCAGCTTATCTGCGTGTATTTCAATGTGCTCACCGGAATCAAAACTTACGATCGCGTATTCCTCAAGTGATTCGATGGCGATTCGAAAGGTGCCCGCTTCATAGGGAATTTCCTGGCCTGTCCACGGAAACTTGTAATAGGTGTATTTCTGCAACTGCTTGATCGGCTCATTTAGGCTGAACCCGTACGGTTTTACTTCATTCTTATACTCCTTACCATTTTCATCCATCCAGATGTAAAGACCTTTTGAGTAATCGTCCAACGTGCGGCTGTAGTGCAGACCAAAAATGATGTCCTCTTGCTCTTGCAACCGTTTTTCCTTGAAATACATCGGCTGTGAGAGGCGCAAAGGCGTTTGCCCAAAGCGAAAATGGATGGTGGCTTCCGTTATTTCCCTGTCTGCTTTGAAAACGGTGTGATAGTTCACCTTGATACGGTCTTGATTGACGTCTGCCGCGTCTTCTACCGAATAGCAGCCGATAAAAACCACTAGAGAACTCCATAAAAAGGTGAGCACAACGGACTTCATAGGTGAGGGTTTTGATACTGTAAAGCAGGAAAACCGATTCCCCTAAAAGACTACTTGCGATTGTCGTCGGTGAACAGCATGCTCAGGTAGCTTTCGTACCGGAAATAGGCTATTTCATCCGATTCCACTTTTTGTTTGATCAGGCAGCCGGGTTCTTCGGTATGGCGGCAGTCATGAAACTTGCATTGTCCGAGATACGCACGCATTTCGGGAAAATAATGCGCAAGCTCTTTTGGTTCTATTTCTGCCAAACCCAGTTCTTTTATACCCGGCGTATCGATCAGTCGTGTAGAGTCATTGATAAAAAACATCTCGGCAAAGGTGGTGGTATGTATACCCTTGTTGGCGAATGACGATACTTCGCTCACGTCTTGATCCGCATCAGGCACCAGCTGATTGATCAGCGTGGACTTTCCTGTACCCGAATGTCCGACAAGCAGGGTCGTTTGGTGGGAAAGTACGTTTAAAACATCTTTTGATTCATGCAAAAGGCTGGTTTGAAGACATGTGTAGCCTAATTTTTCGTAAGCGGCACTCACGGGTTTCCATTGTGCCAATTCATCCGCAGAGCAAAGATCTGTTTTGTTTAAAACAATCACTGCAGGAATGCGAAATGCCTCTAGCGTGACCAGTACTCGATCAACAAAACCAATGGAGGTGCGAGGTGTGTGAAAAGTAAAGAACACCAGTGCTTGATCCACATTTGATGCGATCAGGTGGGCATGACCCTTTTTTCGTGGCGACTGCCGAGCGATGTAATTGGTACGCGGGGCTATTTCTATAATCACCCATTCATTGGCATGACCCTCATTGGGCTGAATAATCACCCAATCGCCAACGGCAATTGGATTAGTGATTTTCTTATTGTCCAATTTAAACTTGCCCCGCAACCGCGCAATATGCCTCCCTTGATCTGACCGCACTTCGTACCAAAGTCCGGTTGTTTTGGTGACCAACGCCTTCATAGCAGTTCTTCTATTTTTTGCATAACCAAGGGTGTAGCTCCGGCGCGAGATTTTACAAACGAACCGGCCGCTTGTGCATAAGCCTTGTGGGTCTCGGCATTCGAAAACAGGGGAGCAAATTTGGCTTCCAGTTCTTCATACGTGCTGAAAGTAAACGCACCGCCCGCCTCAACAAGTCCAATGGCCTCCTTGAACTTGCTGTTTTTAGGATGTTCCCCAAAACACACCGGAATGCCATACACAGCCGCTTCCAGCGTATTGTGCAAGGCACCCCTGAAACCACCGCCGATGAAGGCAAAATCACCGTAGCGATAGAGCGATGAGAGCATGCCCATATTGTCAATGATTAACATGCGTTGGTCGGTGAGATTAATGTCTGCCGCGGCAGAATATCGAATGGCAGTCGGTAGTTCTTCCGTCAATTTTCGAATCTCTTCTTCGCCAATATTGTGAGGTGCTATCGCAAATTTCATGTGCTCGCCATGTGCAGCGATGAACGGCAGCAGATGCTTCATATCTGATGGCCAACTGCTTCCGATCACTAGGAGTTTGTCTTCTCCTTTGAATCGGCGCATGATGTTTACTTCTTTTGCGTCAGCGGCAATGGTCAATACGCGATCAAAGCGGGTGTCACCGGCCAATGTGGCTTGTTCAATACCAATGGTTTTGCCCAACTCCAAGGACGCTTGATCTTGCATGAAATAGTGCGTGAGACCGCTCAGCACCGGTCGGAAAAAGCGACCGTACCATCGAAAATACAGTTGATTGGGCCTCAAAATGCAAGAGACCATCAACGTGGGAATAGCGCGCTGTTGCAAGGCCTTTAGATAAAAATACCAAAACTCGTATTTAACGAACAGGGCCATCCGGGGCTTCACTACATCAAGAAAATAGGCTGCATTCTTTGGCGTATCGAGCGGCAGGTACATCACCCAGTCAGCCAGAGGGAAATTCTTTCTGATTTCATATCCGGATGGGGAAAAAAATGTGAGCAAAATTTTGTGTTGGGGGTGGCTTTTCTTCAACGCTTCCATGACCGGTCTGCCTTGCTCAAATTCGCCCAAAGAGGCCGCATGAAGCCATACTACATTCGCCTGATTCTCTGAAAAGAGTCGGCTGAGGTTGACTTTCCAGTTTTTTCGACCATCAACAAATTTCAGGGCTTTGCTGCTGAATGGTGCTAATAACCGGGCGATGAGCCAATAAAACCAAATTCCAAATCGATACAAAATAAGCATGCGACGAAAGTAGCGATTTGATTCATTAGCAGGAAATGGAAGCACTTCTACTACCAACTGCCAAATAGGGAGACGTGACTACTTGTAGCAAATCTAGAATAATTGTAATTTCGAGTAAAATTCATACATCCTTAAAAGATGATCTCACGTTCACTTCTGTTTTTGACTAAACACTTTTCGTATGACAAATTTTACAAAAACGCTGCTGCTATTTTGCTTCTCATTGGTCGTGATCCCTCGGTCAGTGGCCCAAGTGGAGCTGGAGGGTTCTTTAAAAGCCGGCCCTGAAGACGCATCGAAGTATTTAAAGAACTACATGGAGCCTGGAATACTATCCTTTGCCAATGGATTGGCTAATGGCTGGGTCAACACGGCTAAGACGCACAAACTTCTTGGGGTTGACATTACATTTTCGGTGAATCTGGGCAGCATACCGAAAGAGGCGTACAGTTTTGCCTATGGAAATGCAGCAGGGTGGTCTAATTTGCGACTGGCTTCTGGTGATGGTAATTTACCCACCGTAGTTGGTGGAAATTCTGACAATCAATTATTTATACGCGCAGATGCGGTAATTACTGATCCTAAAACGGGCGAGTCTATTTCATATACAGCTGACAGTGACAATTTCTCGGCAGCAAGAGGATTAGATGTTTCAGATATCCCTTTCGCTGGAGTGCCCACACCTACACTCAATATAGGAATGGGGTTGATGAAAAATACAGATCTTAAAATTCGTTATATGCCTTCCATAAATGCAGGTGGCTTTGCGGTGGATATGTTTGGAATAGGGGTGATGCATGATATTAAGCAATGGATTCCAGGTCTGAAATTGATGCCATTCGATTTGGCGGGTTTTGTTGGAACAACTTCTATGAACGTCAAGATCGGCTATGAATTTGAACAGCCAAGTAGTGGGGGTGAGCCAGACGATACCGATGTTTTTTATACCGATGGTCGAGCTTCTACTGAATTCAAAGTTTCATCTACCACAGTTCAATTATTGATCTCCAAAAAATTATCAGTGTTTACTCCATATGCTTCTGTAGGCTATAATATCGTAAGTAGCAATCTAGATGTGAAGGGAACGTATGTTTATGCTAACGATTTAGGAGAGGAGTTACGAATCACCGACCCGGTTAGCTTGGAGTTTGGTGGTGGGAGTTCACCGCGAGTTACAGTTGGAGGGCAGTTGAAATTGTTGGTTCTGACTCTTCATGCAGACTATACAATTCAGAAATACAATACGTTTACGGCTGGTGTCGGCATTAGTGTTCGATAGATTTACTCCTCGTAGAAACAAAAAAGAAAAGCCCTCCAAACGGTGGGCTTTTCTCTTAATCAAACAGGTGTATGAATAAATTTTGTGTTATGCTGCCAATAAATACAGCAAACAGACGAAAGGTAACCGCCCCATCCAAAAAATGATTAAAATTTTATTCGTATGTCTCGGCAATATTTGTCGTTCGCCATTAGCAGAGGCCATTTTCCAACAAAAAATTAAAGACCGAAAGCTGGAAGATCAGTTGTCATGTGACTCAGCAGGCACAGCCAACTACCACGTAGGCGACCGGCCCGATCCGCGCACCATCCGTGTGGCTGCCAATCATGACGTTCCCGTAGATCATGTGGGGCGGCAATTTAAACGCAACATGGCCGCTGACTTTACTTACCTCATTGCTATGGATTACGCCAACTTGCGCAACATGATACTAGAACTGGACGGAGTGCCCGCCAAGGTGTTTTTGATGCGGCACTTTGATGCCCAGGCAAAGGATGCCGATGTGCCGGATCCCTACTACGGAGACATGACAGACTTTGAAGAAGTCTACCAAATACTCGACCGCTCGCTGGAGGCTTTCATGGCATTCCTCATCGAAAAGCACGAACTCAGAAATTAGTTACCGATAAAGTACCTGATACGTGTGGCGGGTCTTTTGTAAAAGCAAAACCTCGTCCATAGCTGGTAGTCCGCGCAGCGCTTCGTCAGTATAATTTTTTACAGTCGTCAGTTTGAGCGGACGGTTGTACGAAACCGTGAATTCATCTGACAAGGCCTGAATGATCGGCTCCAACTTGTGCTCCTTGTTGTCCATACAAAACGAAACGGTAAGCGCCGAATTCTGCATCAGGTTGATCTTCACATTAAGCTTGTACAGCACATCCAGTATGCGTGAGAGCCGCTTTTCGTCCATAAAACTGTGGTCCTTTACCTCCGCCGAAATCAGCAATTGATTTTCCTTGAAAATGAACGTTGACACAGGCTGCTCCGAGTGCATAGGGCCGATGCGCGTGCCGGGGGCATCATGGTGCACAAATGAACGCACGATGAGCGGGATCTGCTTTTGGGCCAAGGGACGCAGCGTCTTTGGGTGAATCACCGATGCGCCGTAGTACGTCATCTCAGTAGCTTCTCGGTAGGAGAGTTGTGAGAACTGTACCGTGTTCGACATGCGCTTGGGATCGGCATTGAGGATGCCGGGCACATCTTTCCACACGGTGAAGCTCTCCGCTTCCAAGCAATTTGCCAAGATCGCTCCCGTAAAGTCAGAACCCTCACGCCCGAGCGTAGTGGTGATCCCCGCTATGGTGGCCCCAATGAACCCCTGTGTGACCACTATGAACTGATCGAGCAATGGCGACAAGAGCGTTTGGACTTTTTTCTGCGTTTTTTCCCATCGGATGTTGGCCTCCGTATGAAATTCGTCGGTGGTAATCATCTCGCGTGCATCGGCCCATTTCACGGGCAGTTCTTGCTGCAGATAATCTGCGATGATGGCCGTAGAAAACAACTCGCCATACGGCACAATTCGATCATAGGCGTGCACCCAATCTACTCCCTTTAGAGCTGCCAGATTATCCGACAATTCGTTGAGAAAAGTAGTGTAACGCTCCGACGGCTTACCGATGAGCGCTGTGGAAATGGAATCGTGAAAATGTTTTAGCTCCTTTAGTTCAGTTGCATATGGTTGACCTTTTTGCGCCAGCTGAACCAACAGCTCTAACTTGTTGGTGGTCTTGTCCATGGCCGATATGACCACTACCAATCTGCCACTATGATTTTTTTTGAGGATTGTTTTGAGGTTCTGTACTGCATCCGCATTCTTTACCGAAGCGCCTCCAAACTTGAAAATGTGCATTTCTAGCCGTTTAAATCGTTTTAAATGTTAATTTTGCGGCATTCATTACCGCAAGAAATATGAGCAAAAGTAGCTTAGGAATGCCGATTGGCACCACTCTCGATCGTTTTATCAAAAGGAAACAAGATGAGTATTCCTATGCCACGGGCGAGTTGTCACAATTGCTGCGCGACATAGCCCTTGCCGGTAAGATTATTAATCGCGAAGTGAATAAAAGCGGACTGCTGGATATAGCCGGTGCGTATGGCTCCAAAAACGTGCAAGGGGAAGAGCAGCAAAAGCTGGATGTCATCGCCAACATCCGCTTCACACGTGCGCTGAAAAACGGCGGAATGACCTGTGCCATCGTGTCTGAAGAGGAGCAAGAAATCGTTCACCTCAATCCTAACTGCCGATATGTGGTTTGCATGGATCCTTTGGACGGTTCATCCAATATAGACGTAAACGTATCTATCGGCACCATCTTCAGTATTTATCGTCGCATTTCACCTATTGGCGGGCCTGTGCAAGAGGAAGATATCTTGCAGCCGGGCACTGCACAAATTGCCGCGGGATACATTTTATACGGTTCGTCTACCATGCTAGTGTACACCACCGGACACGGCGTGCATGGCTTCACACTGGAGCCATCACTCGGGGAGTTTGTACTGTCGCAAGATGACATGAAATGCCCCTCAGTGGGTAAAATTTATTCCATCAACGAAGGAAATTACTACACCTTCAGTCAGGAAATCCGCGCCTACATCGAGGAGTGCAAGCAAAAGGAAATGATGGGTAGATACATCGGTTCACTGGTAGCTGATTTTCATCGAAACATGCTTAAAGGGGGCATTTACCTCTATCCGGCTACCGACAAGGCACCTGAGGGGAAACTGCGACTGCTCTATGAATGCAATGCGCTCGCATTTTTAGCTGAACAGTCAGGTGGGGCAGCCACCGATGGCGTGAGTCGTATTTTGGAGATTGAGCCAACATCCTTTCACCAACGTACACCATTCGTCATTGGCTCTAGAGAAATGGTGCAGCGCGTGGGCGAACTTTGCGCCAAGACAGCCGATGTAGCCGGTTGATTTTGGAGCGGTAGTCTAAGGTTATTTATTCACTTCATGCGCGCTATTCACTTCGTTACTATCGCGGCTAAGAGGCTTGCTTCTCGCTCTTTAGTGTTCTTCAGTTTTGCGTTCGGTACTTACGACGAGTCTCTATCTTTTGCTTTTCTCGCTGCAGTACAGCCCGTGTGAGTGCGCCGGATAAATCGGCCTATGGTGTAAGAGACAATAACTGTTTCAACTGCTCTTCCGGAATGTCCACCCGATACAAGGCATTGAGCAGCCCGTTGAAATCATGATCCAGTAGATTGCGGATACGTTTTTCCAACCAGCTATACAGCCGTTCATCGGGATCAGCGGCACCTTCAAGCGACATATCCTCCTCTAATCCCAAATCCCTCCGGACGAGTTGTAAACTCTCTTGCGCTGCGGTAATTTCATCCATCTAAATTCAAAGGTATGAGAAGAATCGTGTATGCGCTATTGGTCCTTGCTGGTTTCCTATTGCAGGCCCAAACTGATCAAAAAACGGAGGTATTGGCAGTAGTCAATCGAATGTTTGAGGCCATGCGTACCAATGACAGCACCCTGCTGAAATCATGCTTTACCCAAGATGTACGCATGAGTACCATCCACGTGGAGTCATCGGGTTTGGCGCAAGTAAAGGATGGTTCGCTCGTGCAGTTTTTGGAGGCAGTAGCCAAGCCCAAGGCTGTGGTGCTGAACGAGCCTATTTGGAATGAGCAAGTGCAAATAGACGGCTCGCTGGCCTCCGTGTGGGTTGATTATGCCTTTTACCTGACAAATACCTTTTCACACTGCGGGGTAGATGCCTTTCATTTAGTGAAAACCGCCGATGGCTGGAAAATATTCAATTTAGTAGACACCCGACGCAAGACAGACTGTGTGGTGCCGGAATCGGTGAAGAAAGAATATGAAAAATCATTAGACTAACATTTATCCCTTCCATTCGATGAATATGGATCCATGTTCCTAACCGTTTAAATAGTTGGACTGGTTTTGTGGCCTAAAATAGGAAACAAAATGACAGAAGACTTAATGAAAAATGCGAGGGTTACAGCAGGTGGCCGTCGGGTACTGAGCTCCATTCAAAAGGCATCCATCGTTGAAGATTGGGAATCATCTGGACTATCTTGTCCGGAGTTTTGTCGAAGACATGGATAGTTGCAGCGTCGCAGTGATCTGCTCATTCATGTGCACCTCACGCACGAAACGGGTATCTTCTCTGAAGAGGATGGGGCCAATGCCCAGTCGGAGCATATTGTTCACATCTAGGCCATGTTCGCGAAAAAATTCCAATCGCACCTGTGCAGCATAGTCGTTATAAGCTGTGTGCCGCATGTGTCTATTTGGATCCAAGTTGGCCCAAATGACGGTGTATTCTCGTTTAAACATGTAATTAACCGCCTGCTTTTCGCTGGATGGTCTTGTTTGTGGAAATGGCCTTGTGCGTAGCTCCGGACTTCACCGGCTTTGCCACAACGGGTTTACTTGCCTTCTTGGATCCCGCCACCGCTTTTTTCTCAGTTTTGGCATCACCTTCAGCCTTTTTCTCGGCTTTCTTCTCCAACAATTCAGGCGCCATCTTGGCCAGCACGCCGTACCATGTCACCAGTTTTTTGATGTCAGACACATACACGCGATCCTTATCGAACGTGGGAAGGATGTGTTTTAGGAATGATTTCAGTTCATCCGGAGAGGCATTTTTGTCCAGTCCTGTATCGCCTTTAAATTCCGCGTGGATTTTCGTCATTACTTCTTGTAGAGGCACTGCACCTTCACCGTCTGTGGTGTAGATAGAGATGTCTGACAATACAGACACTTTTGATTGCATACTCACCACTATTTTTTTCTTTTCAGCATCCAAAGACTCCAAAATGGCGCCTGTGCGCGTAGGGTTCAATACTTTGAAAAGTCCACCCTTGCCGGATACTGATGCGATATCACTGAATTCCATATATTTTTATTTGCTGTGCAAAACTAAGTGCTACGTCTGTATTGACGCATTTATTTGTCGAATGTATTCGATGATTTCCTTTCTGCCAAGTTTCGATTCTGATGAAGAAATAAAATAGGGTGGCAGTTCCTCCCAGGTTTTGAGAAGCATTCGCTTGTAATGGGCAATGTTCTCCTCCAATTTGGTAGTGCCGAGTTTATCGGCTTTTGTGAATACTATAGAGAAAGGCAGACCGTTTTCGCCCAACCATTGCATGAATTCCAGATCATTTTTCTGTGGCTCATGTCGTGCATCTACCAGTACAAAGACATTAACAAGGTTCATGCGCTGAAGCAAATAATTGTCAATCATCTGCTTCCATTTGCCTTTTTCTGATTTAGATACTTTGGCGAATCCATACCCGGGCAAGTCCACCAAAAACCACGCTTTGTCGATCAGGAAGTGATTGATGAGCTGGGTTTTTCCCGGAGTTGACGACACTTTGGCTAAGTGGGTGCGACCGGTCAGCAAATTAACCAATGACGATTTGCCCACATTGGAGCGCCCGATAAATGCATATTCGGGCAGTTGCGTTGGGGGGCACTTGCTCACTTCTGCACTCGAGGTGACGAATTCGGCTTGGAGATAGATTTCGGCCATACCTCAAACTTATTCTAAAAAATCAACCTCTTGGCGGAAAGGTAACTTCATGAGCAAATGCTGCGCATCGGCTACAGTGAGGTCATCGTGGATGACCTTGTAGAGCATCTCGTTGATGACGCATCTCACCTTATAGGATCGGGCCAACTCGTGAATGATATCAATGGTTTTCACGCCTTCGGCCACTTCTTCCATGCCGGCTATAATGGCCTCCATCTTCATTCCCTCAGCTAATTTTTGGCCTACCGTAAAATTTCGACTTAAAGATGAGCCACACGTGGCGATGAGGTCACCTACGCCTGCCAAACCGAGAAATGCCTGAATGTTGCCGCCAAGTGCACGACCTACATGTATCATCTCCACTAATCCTCTGCTGATCAATAGCGCCCGGGCATTTTCGCCCAAACCCAACCCGTGGATCATGCCGGCACCCACGGCAATGATGTTTTTCAAAATTCCGCTGAGTTCGGCTCCTATCAAATCGTTTCCACCGTAAATGAGAAAGCGATCGTTTTTCAACAAGCGCTGACCTACTTCCACTACTTCATTGAATTGGGAGGCGATCACCGTGGCGGCCGGTTTGTGATCGGCAATTTCACGTGCTAGGTTGGGGCCGGCCATGCAGCCCACGCGCACCACCGAACTTTCTTCCTTTATCACTTCGCTCATGGTGCGCACATGGGCACGGGTCATGGGGTTTCTCCCAGAGAAGGGCTTATCAGGCAATCTCAGATCAAAGCCTTTGGTACCGTGAATTAGGATGTGGTAAGGGCGCAGGTGGGGAGAGAGGTTTTGCATCATTTCCCTGAAATTGGCCGAAGGCACCACCGGAAATATGACGTGACATTCTTCTCCGATTTCCTGCAGGCTGTTCGTGATGCTGATTCGATCTGATAGTTTCTGACCGGCGCTTACTCGTGTTTCAGCTATCTGCTTGGACTTTGTTTGATCACGTACATACAAAATGACCCGTTGGCTGTTTTCTGTGAGCAAATTGGCGATGGCCGTTCCAAAACTGCCGGCTCCTACCACACCTACGGGCCTAGAGGTATTTTTCGAGCTCATAGCCTTCCATGCGGTTGTGGTAGTAGAAGAGCGTGTTCGGATCTTGAATGATGATCTTGTTGTTCTTCAAAATGAGCGGCCTACGGGCGTGGTACATCCCCACGTTTTCCAGGCCGTGTAGGATGGAAATAGTGGCTCGCTTTTTCATGTGATTAGCTACATCTACCTTGCCCTCTTTGTGAATCTTCAAGATGTGATCGCGCAGTTTTTTATAGGCTTCTTTGAATTCCTCATAGTCAATCTCCAAGTCCTCGTCGGATAGGCGCAAGATGCCATAGAGGTCGAGCGTCGGGTTGCGGCGTTGGAGCATTTTGAAGGCCGTGTATGCTACTAAATGGCTCGCAAAAACTCGATTGAACTTGTGGTATTCCTCCACAATTCGTTTGGACAGAATGCGCACATATTCGTGCTCGCGTTGCGAATCTTCGGTGATTTCATCGCCGCTGCGGAAGTAGTCACGCGTGTCTATCGGATTGCCTTTGGCATCTAAACTATTGCCTTCATCATCTACATAATTGCCCAACACATCCATACCTCTACCAATACTCACAGAGATATCTGACCCTTTGGTGAAGAATTTCAGCATGAACGTTCCCATCTTGTAAGAAGTGGAAAATTCATCCGCTTCCTGATAAAACCGCTCTTGACCTGTCTTCTTCAAGTATTCTTTGATGAGTGCCGGAGCTTCCAACACAAAATGGTAATTGATCACGACAGGCACAATGAAGATCTTTCGATCGGCATTGGTTTGGTACATTTCACGCTGCGCTTCTATGGCCGTGCCAAGGAGGCCGAGCTTAAGGTTTTTTTCAATTTCACCGGAACGGGAGCGGGTGCCGCCGGGGAAAAACAAACTGTGTGCACCTTCCATCAGTGCCAGTTTCGAGTAGTTTTTGAGTGTTTCCAAATAGATCGGGTTTCGCTTACGTCGATCCACCTTGTAAGCACCCAAACTATTCATGAAATAGGCCAATATTTTAATGTTGAAGAGATTGAGTCCAGCCCCATAGATGAAGGCGGGCAATCCCAAAAACTGGATGACCCATCCAATAAGAATACTGTCGAGGTTGCTAAAATGTGTGGGCACCATCACTACTGTGCCTTTTTTAGCCAGTTTCCGAATGTGCTCGGTTTGTCCAACGATCTGAATTTTATCATCCAAGTCAAGTTGGCGGCTGAAAAGGGACAAGAACCCCTTCACACGTGTGGCATTGAGCAGGCGGGCAAAGCCAAAGGTGATGAATGTGCGGGCAAACCGATAATAGCTTTGTTTAAAACTGCCCGCGATCTCCTCAGTATAGCGTAGAATGATGGTCTGCATCAGTTCGCGCTCTTTCGCCTGTGTTTCTTCGGGGGTAAGCTGAGCTGTTTCGGCCAGTTCCGATTTGATGTTGTTCCAAAACCGCAGATCATCTGCCGGATCTACCTTCCAAGGGTTCGCCTTTATGCGTATCCGCTCCTTATAAACGGTGGTTTCCAACTCCTCACGAATGGGTGTGCCATTGGTCAGGAGTTGATGAAATGATTCATCAGCCACCTTTTTAATAAAGCCGACTCTGTTTTGAGACAACTTTACGATGGGCCATTGATCCTTGTTGGGCAGGATCTCGTCGTATCGAACCTTCTTTCGCGTCATTTTGGTGGCGGAAAGATAATCGAGACACAATTGGTGAAACCAATAACTTCCTAGAAGAATATTTTACGCTGGATCGATTCAGTATTTTTCCCGTGCTTTGCGGTGAATAATACCTATGCACCCGACCTTTTTTGATGCGGCGCTGCTCATCACCACGTTTGACGATGAGCCTTTTCTTCGGCGAAAGTGCCGCCACATAGAGCAGCACCTTTTTCTGCCCGAAGGGTTTGTGCAGGTAGTCCGCAGCGAACGGGATCCTGAAGACACCAAACGTGGGTGTTTCAATGCACACTTCAATGTGTACCAACTGATAGCGGAACGGGGCTATGCCCGAGCACTGATTTTTGAAGATGATGTTCATTTTTTGCGCAAAATCAAGGAAACAGAGTACCGTGAGTTTTTGGAAACACACGCATGGGACGTGTTTTATTTGGGGCACAAGCCGGATCATCGGCAGGATACCTTTGCGTGGAGCACCCTACGCCGACATATCGTGAAGGTGCGAACCAATGACCGCCATGCCTATGCGATGACACTCGACTTTGCGAAACGAATGGCGGCACAGCCATGGTCCGGCACATTCGGTGACCGACTGCTTCGTTCGTCAACTGAAGCCGCTTATGCTCTTTATCCCATGGGCGCCATCCAAAGCGGCCCTTTGTTTACAGCATCGTTTTACAACGGCATCACAGAGAAATTCAATGAATATTACGGTTTGATCAATCAACGACCCTTTCAACTCTGGCGAACCATTAAGTTTGCACTTCGATTTGTCGTGATCATGCCGATCGCCATTGTTCGTTCGGTAGTACTAGCGATAGGAGTAAATAGCGATTATCCCAAATGAGTAAAGAAGGAGCCGCCATCGGCAAGAAAATTTGTTTTGTGCACATGCCCAAGTGTGGCGGCACGTCTATCATCCATGCGTTGCGTCACCCTATTTTTTACCGCGACAGTGTGCGCTTCAAGTCGTCACGAGCCACAGCCAAGGCCAAGAAGAACGGATGGGACATAGATGCATACCGACAGGAATGCTTGGTGGAGTTGTTATCCAAGCCGAAATACAAGTATGTGTCCGGGCACTACCGCTGTACACAGGACGTGCTAGATCAGTTTGAGCAGGACTGGGCGTTCTTCACGCTGCTACGGCACCCGGTGAAGCGATGGTTTAGTCATTATTTCTACAACCGATATAAAACAAAGCAGCACTACAAGACCAAAATGTCTATTGATGAATATTTGGAATCATCGAGTGGACAAAATATTGGTTCCATGTTCGTTCGGTTTCTATCGGCCGTACCCGATCATCGGTCAGAGGAGGCCATCGCCGATGCTATTGCTAATTTGAATCGGTTTGCTTTAGTAGGCGTTTTGGAGAATCAGGAGAAGTTCACGGCTTCTTTCGAGCAGGTGTTTGGTCGCAAACTGGAGATTCCTCATAAGAACCAGAATCCGGCCTCCAAGGAAAAGCAGCAGGAATTGATCACTGACGAGATCAAGGCCAAAGTGGAACTTATCTGTGCACCTGATTTGCGCATTTACAATCACGCCATTCAGCAATTGGGAGCCTGATGTTTTTTCGGAAGAAATCGTACCTGCCCCTCTCGGCATTACTGCAAGGTACGGATATTCCTAAGCTGTCTTTTTGTATTAGTCATAAAAACCGCGTCCCATACCTGAAGCAAACACTTCGTCAGAATCTTGAAGATAATCGAGTAGATCAAGCGATGGTGGAATTTGTCCTTGTGGATTTCGGATCCGATGAGGACTTGGTTCCTTGGTTGCTGTCTGAGTTTAGCGCGGATCTGAGTAGTGGGTACCTGCGTTTTTTCCAAACGAACGTTCTCAAGGAATGGCACGCATGCATAGCCAAAAATACAGTGCATCGACTGGCTAAGGGTGCTATTTTAGTTAACCTAGATTGCGACAATTTCACGGGTGCGCGCGGAGGTAAGTTTGTGATAGATTCATTCACCCAGGCTAAAGAAAACTTGATGTGGTGGCAATACTCCAAGAAGAAGTTGGATGGCACGTTTGGACGCATTGGCATGACGCGCGACATCTTTGAAAAACTGGGTGGCTATGACGAATCATTACTACCAATGGGCTATCAGGACGGTGACTTGAAAGATAGAGCACTGGCTTTAGGTCTAAGACTTTGCCATGAACGCAACCCGGCCTTCAATCAAGCCATTAAAAATGAGAAATATACACCGACCAATATGACTTGGAAGGCCATGAACGAACAAAATGAACGGACGTCTCGAGCCAATGTGAAAGCGGGAAGGCTAGTGGCGAATGGGGGCACGTTTGGTATAGGAATGAATATCTATTGGTTGAATGCCGAGAAGGGGGAGATGGAGGCTTGCCAAGAGTAATTGAAATTAACCACCGACTTATTGCTGAAATCACTTCATTAGATGCCGGTTTTCTAGATAATTTTTTAACATGATATTTAGGCTATTAAGGGATATTTAGTCCTAGCATTAAGGTGTTATGTATGAAGCGATGAAATCGAACTTTTTATACTTCTATATTTTAATTAAGCTAAGACTTAAGGAAAGGCGGCTATATGGAGCATTTACGCTAGATAATGAATTTAATGAAGACATTTGAATGCCGCGAACGCTCAACCTGATATCATACTTGTTCAATGATTTCATAATGCCGATTCCGCCCCATATTCCAATATTAGTTGAGGTGAGAGATAAAGCCTCTTATTCTGGAAATGTGGTCACATCATTTCCTGCAATAATATCCAGCGTATATTTTGTGTTAGATCGAATTTGAAAATCGATATTTACACCTCCAATTAAGTATGAATTGTATTTGCCATCTAGTATTGCTTTCTGTAAAGATAGTGGAATTGAAAATAGTGTTCAGTAAAATATAAGTATTGTGATAGGCGGTCGTGAAAACGTCTTCTGATCTTATAAGTTGGTTTTTAAAATCAGCTTGAGTGTATTGAATCGCTCCATAAAGGGAGATGCTTTTTGATGTTCTAGGTGATGATAGATAGAAATCAATACTAACAAAGTGGTCAAGTGAAGTGTATTGGTCACCGAGGTATATAAAATTAGGGGATATTTGATCGTTCGATTTAGTTTTGATAGTTGTATAAACAATTCCGTATGTTAACCCAAATTGAACTTTACTCCATGGTATATCTTTTTTTTTCAGTTGTATTACTCCCTCTGCAAAGTATTTAATGATCAGTTTACTAAGGCTCTTTTCGTCTGGAGTTGTTTTTGACACAAGTGAATTATAATCATCCAAGCAATCATTGATGAGGGCTACTAATAGCCCGCGCCATTTGTTGTTTTCTTTATAAATTTTTGTTCCATTTACGATGTGAATTGTTGACTGGTGGTCAAGACTATGAATGATTGAATCTTTCTTTAGGTGGTAATTGCTCTCATGTTTATATAAGCTGATACCACCTATCAGAAT
>ERZ1066134.270-NODE-270-length-37695-cov-13.288523_pt1 | contig 37695 bp, 57 predicted proteins | sample MGYA00382781_ERZ1066134 | MGnify/ENA primary metagenome ERZ1066134 (study PRJEB33369, sample SAMEA5778364) | biofilm metagenome | biome: Industrial cooling water; feature: Water cooling tower basin; material: Biofilm | place: United Arab Emirates | collected... | reverse complement strand
GTGAGCCCCCTGCCGGAATCGAACCAGCGACCTACTGATTACAAGGACTAATTTATACTCTTACAATCAATTACTTAATGTATTCTACCAACCCTATACCAACAATATCTGGATCTATGGTGGCTGTTAAAAGCAATAATTGTTTCATGAAATTTATGATGTTGGTTTTAAAATAACTAAGATTTAGAAGCTAACCGAATTATGAAACTGGTCATTGCCAATGATAATGGCCGAGAACGTCTTGCCCTTCTTCTCTCCCTTCAGTGCATCCTTAACAATCTCATCTACCATTGCGCTCACAGATCTGCATCCGCCTGTCATTTGGTTGGCGCGGAACACTTTTAGTTTTTCGACCACCTGGTATTCTTTGGCAGGTTCAGAGAAAACATAGAAGTACTTACCATTGTTTCGCTGTGGGGTGGCCAGTGAGTTATCGGCATTACTTTCTAAAAACTTTATAGCAAGGTCACGTTCTCCAGCACCTACAATGATGGCATCAAACTGTTTTGATTGAACACCTGCTTCATACAATGCAGCTTTTAACATAGCATCAACCAATCCGCTAATAGTTAGGCAACCATTTACAGCATCTGTTTTAAATGAGAACACAACTTCATATTTAGCAACGGGTTCATTGTAATAGAAAACATACTTTCCCTGGGCTTTGTTAACTCTCGCTTCCTGTGCAAAGGCCACGGTAACTGAACACACAAGCAACGCGATAAATGCAAATCTTTTCATTTGTAAAATGGTTTATGAATTTTGGCTAAAATTAGCAAATAATATACCACTCCGCAGCAATTGGAGTATAGTACTTTTCTACTAAAAACATGGTAAAAAAGTACTACTACATACCCATGATTCTAGTTGTACTTAAAAATTTTATCCACAAAAAGCCGGAAAAGTTGAGAGCAACGCATCTTATACTGTGTGGTAAAGCCCTCTTATTTTTTAAACTTAAATCTTATTAAAGCGGTGTTTGGTGAAATCGTTAAATCGTTCGTGAATTCGGGTATCGATCCGAAACTTATCCATCAGTTCCTGGAAGAAAACATTTCCATTAGTGAGCAATTGTATAATGATTTGGCTACTGAGAATTGCCCTATTGTACAGGCTAAAAATGAGAAGATGTTAGTTCATGTAAAAATGCTTATGATGATACTTGATAAGCATTATCAGAGAGAAGTTAAGTGAGAAAGTATGAAGGTTTGTATTAGAACCTTCATATTCAAAAACTAGGGAAACAGATCATACATATCCTTACGGTCGTCATAATGATTGCAATTTAATCAATTCATCCAAAGGTTTTTTTACTTTTCAATATACCCATCATCAAGCGGGTTTTTCACTTTTGTTACTGGCTTTCCGGTTAGCTGGGCAATCCGTTCTTCAAATGAAGCAATAAGTTTTTGGTTTACTTCCTCATTCTTTGCAGCCATGTTGGCTATTACCTTGGCGTACTCTAAATCCTTTCGCAACCCTTCGCACTCAGCCTTGCAACGGTCTAACTCTGTTTCAACAGGTGGCTTTGCCCCGTTGCCAAGTATCATGCTTTCAATGCCCTTAGCCAGTTGAAATCTATCAGTATAGAGAGCGAAGAAATCAAAATTAAGAGCCTTGCTAATCAGTAAAAGCAATTCAGTGTCAATGGTCTTTTTCCGGTAGATTTTATCCAAGTTCTGCCTGGTCATAGGGATTTTGGCGGCCAACTCAACAGTGCCTATTCGCAACTGTTTGGCTACTCTTTTAATCTCCGAACCGATGTGTAACTCCATAAAGTTTTCAAAATGACAAAAATTTATTGACGTGATAATCAATAAGTTGTCAATTATTGGGCTTCGTTTTAAAGCCAATGTGTTGCAATTCTTAATCCAACATGTTTCATTTGCTACACGTTACAACTGATTCGGGGCGGTTAAACGAAAAACAAAACTTAAGAAATGATGACAACAACACTAAGATACCAAGAATGTGAGTTTTCTACCTTTCTTGTTTTGTTTGGTTTAGATGCCTCGAAAACATCAGCCTCAAACCATCCTGCCACCCGCAGGATGGTTTTGTTTTTTCAAACGCTGTGCCACATTTAACCATTCGAGGTAATGACAACAACATTGCGCAACCCATTAGCCAGCGAACTACTCTCCTCAATTCATACGTCTATAGACAAGCGTCAGCAGCAATTCATCAATCTATGCAAGGCCGATGGTGATTACAAGCTTATCAACACCCTCAAAAATGAAATCAATGCGCTTCAGTCGAGTAGCATTGCAATTATCAATATCATGAGTGCAAATGGCGACTGGGAACTCACAGAAAGTGAACTAAGATTTTATACAGCTAATCTGTGATGGAATCAAAGACCATATCGCACGAGTACACTGAATTACTTCTGATCATCAAAGATCAGCAAGAAAAAATTCAGTTGCTACTGAAGGATATGAGTGACTTGAAAGGTATGATTCAAACAGACCGATTCCTCACAACCAATGAAGTTGCCAAAAAGATGAAGTACACCTGCACCAGCAGCGTTACCCGGCTATTGAATGAAGGTAAATTACCATATGTTAAACGTGGCAAAATTTATTTAGTGAAAGAAAGCGAAGTAGATGCTTTCATTGACAAGAATACCTCCAAGGCCTTTAATGATAACAAACATTATATGCGCCCCACCCGCTCTAACCGCTCTGCCGCATGACAACAGCCAGACCTAAATGGATCACATTAAGTGTAATGTTCAGAGCGCGTCTGGAATTGTCCAGGCTTGAACAGAAAGCCCAAGACCAGGTGTTTGTGCGTGACTACTTCAAGCGCATTAACCAGCCGCATATAAGCCGCAAGGCCGCACATAAATTAACAGCAACGCTTTCTTCCATTGCCGTGGTGAAAGCCCAACTAAACGCATTGTAGACCTTTTAAGCATATACCTATGAATAACCACTCACCGCAGTCACACAGCCCTTAACAGCCCATCTACCATATCCGTAGGCATGGTCTGTTCGCGATAGCCCATGCCCTACCCTTTTACATTTTGATGCAGCTCAAAAAGCAGCAACACAGGAAAACTATTGCCAATGCGCAATATTTTTTTGACTGAAATTATAACAGTAACTGTTTGGGAAACATCCTCTGGTAAAGGAAGTCACAAGAGTTCTCTGTTTAGAGTTTTTCTTATGAGTTACAGAGGAGTTCATCAGAGTTCAATTAAGTAACTGCAAAACGCACCGAATTTTTTAAAAGCATGAGCGAACACAGATTAAACCAGATTGAAAAGAACAAAGCGGATGCACATGGTAGCCAGTATGTACATGAAATCCATTTTCAGAGTGGGTTTATCATGAACGGCTATTCAGAAATGTACTGGTGGGATGCAAATGGAAATCGTAAACCTTGGCCATTTGCAACAAAGCCCGGATACAATTTCAACAACTATTTTTTACGCATGACGTGCGGTAAGTCTCCCTACTATCCAGGCCATAAAAGAGGAATCAATAAGATTGTCTTCTATGAAAACAACGAAAGTGGTGATATGGTGGCCAAACTATTTCGCGATTCTATCCAGTGGTCTAACAGGTTACTTGTGGACAAACAATGGACAGAGATACGTGACCGGATTGACCTTATTGTAACAAAATTTTTAGCGAACCTTCCTCCAAATCCAAATCCGGCTGATTTAGAAAAAGTTAAAAAAACCTACTCCTTTTCAAGAAAAGGTTTCCAGGTGGATTTCGATTCCTCAGACATGAGTAGACAATGGAACTCAATAAAGTCGCTGCAAAATTTCTGCAAAATGATAATAGCCGCAGGACATAGCGAAGAAGAAGTGTTTCACTACGAGAGAAAATACACCGAGAAATATTTTAACCAATAGCAAATATGAAAGCATCTGTAACGCATGAAATCGGATTACCAATTGAGGAAGTGATTCAAGAATTATCATTGGTAGTTCGTAATTGCCAACCAGCATTTGATGCCATTAGACTTGCTGCGATCGAACAAGAAACTACGGAAGTTGATTTTACACTTGACATGTCTCGACTTGATAGTAGTGCCTTGATAGATGAATTGTCCTTACGCATGAAAGAAGGCTCAATAGACATGGCTACAATCCTTGAGGAATTGAACGATAATTTAAGAGAGGAATGACAGTCTCCACCATCAAGTTCGATTTTAATTCGCTGCACGATTTTCTGTCGGTGCTGTACACCTTCTGGATTGACGTTTCGGGCAAGTCAAAGCCCAGCAAGCAGGAGTTGTATGAAGCCTACCTGGTGAAAAAGTTCTACGAGCGCACACGCAAGCGGCATGACAACATGCTGGAGCTGGGCCAGAAGAACATTCGCGTAAAGTTCGACCGCATACACGCCATGCTCATGGTCGATATTCTTCAACGCACGGTAGCAAACAAAGCCAGCAACATCGTGCTGGCCGAACTCGGCAGATTTTATCCAACCCAAATGCGATAAACATGAAACAGATCGACATTCTGAAACGCCTGGTAAACACACCAAACATTTACGCCAACGAATATCAGCGGCAAAAAGCCAAGATAAACCTTGCTGAAAAAATGGTTCGCAGAGACAAAAAGAAGCTGAAGCAAATGCAAATGAAGATTGACTATGAATGCAAATGAATTTTGGGTGCACTACTTCGCTAAGGATGAAACCACGGGTGTGAAGTCATTCACACTTAAAGTAAGCAGGGCAACCGGTATTGTGAGGGAATCAGGCTACAATGATTCACAACGCTTTATAGGCTTCCACATTAACGAGGTCATTCGCATTTGCAAGGAAGAAGGATATGAACATCACCGATTATGACAGACCTGGACGCACTGCGAAATGAAATAAACACCACACTCACCAAGGCCCGGCAAACAGAAGATCTCTTCGAGCGCAACATTCTGTTTGACAAAGCAATCGAGCTGCAAACAAGGCTCATTGACAACCTGCACACTCCCACTCACACGAAGCCGGAAAAACTGCCAATACCCAAAAGGCGCTAAACAACTTTTCACCAATGAAAAAGCTACTTTTTTTGGTTGCCATCCTCACAACCGGATGCACCTACACTACCAGCAAGGAGCCACTTGAAAACGGCCTCATTCTCATTGCAGAGCAAGACGGCTGCAAGCTCTATTACACCATGCACGAAAACCACATGGTTTACTGGACTATCTGCGATCATGAAGCGACCACAACCAGTATATGCGTTATTCCATGAGCGGAAATTCAAACACCATAATCGCATACAACTACTTCGGTGGCAAGTTCACCTGGTTGAAGTACCTGTACGCGCATTTTCCTCCGGACTTCATTCACATGGTAGATCTCTTTGCCGGAAGCATGAGCGTTTCTCTTAACTACAGAGGCAAGGCTATCCGCACGGCCAATGAAATCAATTCCGATATCACCAACTTCTTTGAAATACTCCGCGATCGCGAAGAAGAACTAACCCGGCTACTTCTCCTTACGCCATGCAGCAACGCAGAGTATAACAATTGCTGGGAACCTTCAGAAGATAAAATTGAACAGGCCAGAAGATTCTACGTGCGTGTACGCCAGTCGTTCTTTGGCCTTGGCGCTCAACGTAGAAACAAAGGCTGGCATATGGCCAAAAGCAAGCTGAATACACAACAAGGCGAAACAGTGAGCAAGTGGAACAACGCTATCGAAAAGCTGCACGAGGTTGCCGAAATAATCCGCGCCAACTTTCAGATAACCAATTACGACTTCTCGGTTGCCCTGGACAAACTGGACACTGAAAGAACATTCTTCTATGCAGACCCGCCATACACAAAACGTAGCCGGGCTTCATTTAACGACTACAAGTTCGAGTTCACAGACGAAAACCATCACGACCTCGCTACACGACTTCATGCCATAAAAGGTCTGGCCATGGTGAGCGGTTATGATTGCTCATTGATGAACGAATTGTACAGAGACTGGCGCAAGGTAAAACTGCCAGTCAAGAAGAATAACATTCGCTCTGGCGAAGTACAGGAAGTTATCTGGATGAACTACAACGAAACACCTAAAGGACTATTTGCATGAGATCAATTCAACCCGAAGAAGTTGTACTGTACTGTGAAATACAACTTCCAAACATCCGCAAATCGGATTTGACACGAGTAAAAATGTACCTGCTATGGAAATTATTCAGAGGATGGATAACGATGGACAGGATTGCATACCTAAATAACATCAAGTCTCCCAACTATGTATCGCAAGCAATCCAATATGTTGACAAGGATAAGGTCTTGACAAAGATCAGCGACAAAATGATCGACTTGATAAAACGGAATTTAATGCAGAAACCATGAGTAGATATTTAGAACTCGCCAAAAAATTAAAAGCCCTTGCCGAACAAGGTGTAGGTGGAGAAAAGTCAAACGCTGAAATGCAGCTTAAGAAGCTGATGGCGAAGCATAACATTTCTCTTGAGGAACTGGAAACAAATACAAAAAGTTGGTGTCTCTTTAAAATTAAACGAGGCCATAGGTCACGCGACCTGTTATTCCAAATAGTTACTCACGTCCTAGCAGAGAGCTCAGTTAGATTTTACAGAGGCAAACAACAAAATCAGGTTGAGATTGAATGCACTCCGGAACAACACATAGAGATTGAATGCAAGTATGCTTTTTACCTGAGTGCTTTACTTGTTGACGAGAAAATATTCTATCGGGCATTTATCCAGAAGAACAAACTATTCAATCCGGCAGGTGGATCACAACTGATAGGTGAATTGTCTGAGAAAGACAGACAAGAGGCACTGAAAGTATTGCTTATGACCGAATCAATGGAGAAACATCAATTCAGCAAGCAATTAAAAGGATAGCAGCATGAACCAAATCGAAACAATCTTCGACAATATCGGCAAAGCCATCACATCATTGGCCGCAGTCATCTTTGTGATGCTGATGACGATCACGGGAATGATCTTCTTTAGCCATACTCTTTTTACCGAGGTCTTTCCGGCTAGCATGAGCGAGTGGGAAAAGTTTACCGCTACGTGGCTCATGGCATTGGGCTGGGAATTTACCGTGCTGATAACCACGTGTAACACGCGCCACATCAACAGGCACATTCCGCTTGTAATGGCCGTATCCAGTGGCGTTATCGTGCTGTTCTTCATTCAGGCGTTTGACAGTAGCCAGACACTCCTTACGTTGTCACAGCGCTGGTTTGTGGGCATTCTGGCGGCAACTATCAACTACATCTATGCGGAGTTATTCTATGCCAAATGGCAGGAACGCAATCAGCAACAACAATTACCATCAAGGCTGGATGAGACTGAACGAAACCTCATCCACCTTCAATCAGACCTGAACGAGGCTCGATCAAACCTCAATGAGTCTGAACGAGAGTTGAATGAAGCTCATAAGAGCATGGTCGAACTGAAGCAATTCAAAGCCAAGGTTCAACAGGAACTCACCTGCCCACACTGCAAGGTACCGCAGCAAGCCTACGGAGCGTTGCAAGCACACAAAGGCTACTGCGACCAGAACCCCAACAGGCGCAAAGCGAAAGAAATCAACGGCAACACTTAGTAGCCCTCATGATCGCCATTATGAAACTGGCAGAATCGAAGATTAACGCACTTAACCCTTCATAAACCATGATACTAATCTCATCTCAAAAACCCTTGCGCATAACCATGAATGGCGGTGACATGCCAATGCTGTTTGACGCAGAAGTAATTTTTTCACTTAGCCTTTCTCTGAAAGAAAAGCTCAATGAAGTACAACGCCAGCACGGTGCCGAAAGTCCTGATTTCCTTTTGCAAGGAACGTTCTCAATGGTTGCCAAGGGCGTACCCTTGAAAGGCCCGATAGCCAAAATTGTGAATGCCTATTACACGTCTGAAACTATAAACATGGTTGTAGAGTGTTCATACCGTACCCTCGCAGAAAGCACGGGTGACGCAGAACCAAATTTCGAACTAGGTCTTCACACCATCCACATGTTTGTAGAAGATACGCTTCCGGAAGACATGCGAAAGGAACTACACTCACGGTATGCAACTCACTTTAAACATTAATACCTACTATGGAAACGAAATTAATAGTATTAAAAAACGCCATTTCACAAGCATTGGAAGATAAAGTAAAGGCGGATGCAACAATCGAAAGATTGGAAGAGAAATTGGCTTATTGTCTGCAAGATAAACACTGTACAAAATATGCAGAAACAAAGGTTGTTCGAGAAGGTGTCGAACTAACATATAGTAGAATCAAGATTAAAATATATGAATATAGGTTAGAATGCTTCCTGTTATATACCAACAAAAAAGTAAAAAAGGGTAATCGCATGAAACGTCTCGAAGAGATAGAAAAAGCATTCATAGATTACCCACGCTCCATCAACGCCAGATTACAGAATACGAAATCTGACAAGCAAATAGCCTGCGTGTTACACTATGAAGTTGACTTATTCAAAGCAATTGAACATGGGCTTAATTTGAAAATAGATTAACCACAACCAACAACTAATACCTATGGCAGAACTAGCCCAACTCATTATTGAAGAAAAGCCCAACGAACAAATGCACTTTGTTTTGAAAGGCAATCCTGTAACGGTAGCGAAAATGATCAGCACCGTAATGCGGCACAAACAAGATATAGCAGCCGCAATGATCGCCTCGGTAGTTGAGTACTGCCATGAAGAAGGTTTTGATTGTGGTGACCTGGAACACATGGTAAAATTCAAGTAACTCAACTTTCAACAATAAACAATTAAACACTATGGCAACAAAAACGAAAAAGACAATCAGAAGGCCAATGACTCAAGAAGGCCAAGACAAAGAACGCATCATGAACTCCTTCGACCGAATGGCTAATGCGCTAGAAGAAATGAGCAAGCGATCAAAGCGCATGGATGAAAGATCAGAGCGCCTGGAGAAAGCCGCTATGGTTATGGCAGAGTCGGCAATAAACATGTTGCCTCCTGACCAGAAGAAGATCTACGCAAAAGTTATCAAGGCAATGAAAACCGGAAAGTAATCATGAAAGCAAAAACCATTATCACCCTCGGTGCATTGTCCGGCCTTGCTATCTGGCTCGGGTTCAAGGTAAAAGATGCACTGAAACTTACAGACATAGATTTTGCCCCTTCGGGCAAGCCGTTCCAGTTTCATTCGCTCAAAAGTGGCATCGCCAAATTTGTGCTGAACCTCATTGTAGATAATCCATCATCCATCAACGTGGAACTAAAAACACTGGTAGTTGAAGCATTCTACAAAAACACATACCTGGGCAGGGTTAGTCCGGTAAAAGTTGTGCTGAACGCGAATAGCAAAAGTCCCGTGTCATTACCGATGGACGTAGTTACCAGCAAGCTCGTGCCCTTCGTGACCGACCTTGCATCCCGTGGCCGCATAGACGTTACGTTCAAGGTGCTGGCAACCCTCAGCGTATTGGGCAAGGAAATAGAAGTGCCCTACGACCTCACCCTTGACATTAAAGACGCTCTGCGCGAATACCTGCGTGGTGGCAACGCCTTTCAACAAATGGCCGCAAAACTGATTTAAACGCATGACTGAATGCACATGCACAGCACAAGACCTGATGCCGTATGGAGAATGTATTTGTAAACCTAAAACCTTGTTCACATGGAATACTTTGAAATCAAAATCGAAATTGAAAAAGAAGACCCCAAGGAAACGATTGACTTCATCCAGTCTAAAAGAAATTGGGATACAGAGAATCAGAAGCACAGAATACCGCTCGAAAAAGAACGTGAAATTGAGCGCACAACAAACCTGAGTGAATGTAAAATTTACTGGCGAGGCGAATATCTGATTGTTGAACATAACAATATGATACACTATTGGGATAGTTTCCCTTGCTGCTATTTAAAACAGGCCGTTGAATTTATGCAGTTGGAAAAACCTGCCAAATGGAAAACGCTTGACAAACTGATTTCCCTGCGAATGGGAATAAGACAAACGGAGGTTAATGGCTGCGGATATGTTGAAGCTATTTTGGAAGATGAAGAAATGACACTGAAACTATATCAGAAGTTTATGCGCCTTGCAAGAGCGCATGATATACAACATCACGGTAGCCCAACTTTTTAAATATGCGCTGCACTCATTGCCATACAAACCCCGGCTCAAAGAAGAACGGACTTTGGAGCGGTTTCCGCGATGCTGACACCGGAGAACTGGTATGCTGGCAATGCAGACGCGCACATTACAAAATCAAACACGCAAAACCAGAGTTTAAAGGCTTGTACAGTGAAGTACCTGTATCGGCAATAGAGCCGCAACTAAAACTAAAATTTCATGAGAACTAAACTACTAAAAGGCATCGGAGCATTCATTGCTCTGATTGCCTTGCTATTCTTCTGTTTCGCGTTCGCGCAATGGAGTATTAACCCCGGCACATGGCCGAGTGACATTCGATCAATCTTTGCATGGAGTATAGCGGGTGCAGCATTCGCATCAATCGGAGTAGCCTCAAGCCAATGAAAACACTCAAAATAATCCTTGCAGCCATTGGCGCAATAGCGTGTTCGTTCTTCCTGTGGATAACGGGCACTACCAATGATGAAATTGAAGAGGATGAAAGTTAATCAACCACCAACATGAAAGCAGACACCGTACATCAGCGCATCAATGCGCGATCGTGGATGAGCGCGAGAACTTTCCGCATCATCCGCTCACTAAAACCCGCCCCACAATCACACCGCCTCACACCCTCCTTCACACCTGACAAATCAATCACAGGCGAATTAATTTCAAAGTAAATGAAAACACTAATACCACCTTCATTCACTGTAACAAAGAGCACAGTGGAGTCTTACAAAATACGGTTTAACAAAATTGGCTATTGGGCAGACATAAACATCGATTCTGGCGAGAGAAGTGGACGTATTCAAATTGCATCCGACTTTGGAGATTGGCAATACTACTGGGGTGCTTGTGGTAAATCGTTCAAGGAATTTCTTACAAAACTGAATATCGAATATTGCGCTGACAAGTTTGGTTGTGGCCGATGGTTTGACCATGCCAAGACAATTACATCATGGAAGGAATACTTGTTTGAGCAAAGGAGAAACGATTACGTGTCGCAGAAAGATGCCAGAACAATTTATGAACAAATCAAGGAACTGGAGGACTGCGATGAGCAGAACGTCTTTAATGCCCTGGTGTGGGAGAAACATGAACTAATGGAGCTGTTTGACCACAATCCAGACATTTGCCATGATGTAAATCCATTGTTCAAAAGATTCTGGAATGAAATATGGAAGCCCGTGTTTGTGGAAGCCTTGAAGAATGAATTAACTGAAACCGTACCTGAGACATGAGCAAAGATAAACCTACCAAAATGGAGCAAGCCATTAAGGTCATGGCTAGACTCTACGAATGCCGTGATGCCGCTAAGTCATTCGCAAGGCTAACGAAGAAGCCCTACATAGAAACGCTGAAACCATATATGCACATCGTTGAGCAAGTAATGAAAGCCAACAGGGTAGATCACCTTGACGCATTGCTTATTATTTCGAAAACCCAAACCTATCAAGAGGAAGGTATGGCACAAATGAAATTCATGGCCGCAGTTGTAGAATTGATGGAACCTAGTGAGCCACACTTTCAAACTTAAAACTGATGACTAAACCCGTTCTCCATCTCACCCTCAAAAAGCAGTGGTTTGATATGATCGATGCAAGAATAAAGAAGGAAGAATACCGCGCCATTACTCCGTACTGGTCGCGCATCTTCAAAAATGGCAAGATCAAAATCAAAGGCAAGTACTATGACCCAACTGATGTGGTGATTTGCTTTTCGCACGGCTACAGTAAGAACAGGCCACAGCTCACCGTCCCATGCGAAGGCTTGCGTGTGGGCACTGGCAATGAACAATGGGGAGCAATAAACAACGAACAATATTTTGTACTTAAAATTGGAAATTAGGAATGGATACACATGATGAGGAATTCGGCCCATTAATCCGAAAACAAATCCAAGCAGATAACCTAGCCAAAACAAAACGAGAGGAAGCGGAAAAAGACGTTGCATTTCTCAAAGCCAAAATTGATGAAATGGAAAAGGAATGGCGTGAGGTGAACTGGAAATTAATCGAAGCTCAGAACAGATTAGGCGTAGCCAGGGAAGTAATAAGTCAAGCGGTCATTCTCAGAGACCTTGGCAGCAACGTGAGGATAAAACACAGACAGGCCTTTGACCAAGCCTTCGAAAGATTCAAGAATGCAATGAAGTAGCAAGTATTTGCTGCCGTACCAACACGGCATCTTCCTCGCCCTTGCTCAACAGCATGAGAGACATGCTCTCACCGAAACAACGGCAATCAATATGCCCGTTGTTTTCGGCTATGCTGATGAACCCTGCCGAAACAAGGTTAAGCCCTTTGAATTGTGAGTGCTGGATACTTTCATCGAACACAATGATCTGATCATGTACGGTTCGGACATACTTGGCATTACGTATAGCTGCTAACGGTTTTAAACTCGCACTTGCACATTGCTGGGCAAGTCGTAGTTATTGATAATCTTTTTTATCTCTGCCGGGCTTAGTGTACGCCCATGCTCGATACCAACATTGGCCAGCCACACGCGAAACGTCTTCAATGAAACCTTGTAGGCATTGGCCAGTGCGCTACGTTTTACGGGATAGTTAAGTACAGTCATCGAGGCAAAAAGTTTTGTTAAACCACTAATAATCAACCTGCCAGTGCCTCGAAAACTGGTAACAAATAAAAACAATTGGCAACAACTGTACAACAATGGCATAAACCGGACTTGATAATTTTCCATTAACCCACTTTGCCAGCGTTTAATATGCCAAAAACGCTGCAATTATTTGTCATTCACTGCTCGGCCACACCTGAAGGCCGCATCGTCACACCTGGCGATATTCAAGAATGGCACCTTGCACCCAAGCGTAACGACAACGGCACATACACTTACAAGGGCAAGACCTACGCAAGCGTAAAATCACTTCCAGACGAGACAATCAACGGCAAGTCAATTCGCACAATCACAGGCAGAGGGTGGAGTAAGGTAGGTTATGCAGATATGATTGCGCTTGATGGCACAGTCATCAATCTGGTGCCCTACAACGAGGATGATGTTGTTGATCCGTGGGAAATCACCAACGGTGCTACAGGCATCAATGGTATTGCCCGGCATATAGTTTACGCTGGCGGCATGGACAAGGCCGGCAAGCTGGCAAAAGATACCCGCACTCCAGAGCAACTATTGGCAATGGAAGGATGGGTAAAGGCTACGATAACTTTTCACCCGCAGATAAAAGGCGCTGGTCATAACCAGTTCGCTCAGAAAGACTGCCCTTCATTCTTTGTTCCCGACTGGCTAAAGTCTATCGGTATTGGTTCCAAAAACATTTTCAGAAGATGAGAATTGGAATCATAGGATATGGCCACGTAGGTGTAACAGGTCTTGGACTTGTTGCTTCTGGCAAACGCAAGATTGCCTCTGGTGCCGAGTGGGATTCCCTTTATAATACAACGGGCCTGTTGGGCACAAACCCCATTGTAGGCGATGATCACAGCGATACCTACGATACGCTTAACCACATGGCTAAGATCGTTACCAGCACCCTGATCGACACAAGAAAGGTTGCTGCAAAACTGAAAGGTGCATCGCAGGAACAAACGTTACGCAATATCTGGAACCATGTGTACAATCATTTTCAATACGAAAAGGATGCCACGGGTATTGAGCAGATCCGCAGACCAGCCCGGAGCTGGCGCGATCGCAAGGCAGGAATAGACTGCGACTGCATGAGTGTAGTCATTTCATCACTCCTGCATCATTTAGGTATCAGCCACACGTTCCGCAAGGCTGAATACAACGAAGAAACCGGATGGCAGCATGTGTATGTAACTGTTCCAAAATCCGGCACCCCCATCGATTCTCTAAAAGGAGCCAAACATGTTGACCGCAGCAAGTACTACGTGCTTGACTGTGTGGTGGACAAGTTTGACTACGAAGTTCCATACCTAAAAAAATTCGACAAGGTTATGAAAGTTCAATACCTGAACGGACTTGACGATGCAACGATAAGCGGTGGCATTAGTGCCGCTCTTTCTGCGTCTGTAAATCCATCTACCACGGAGCAACTGCTTGCAGGCTTCGGCAGTGAGTTTGATACGTTTAACATCATTGCTGGCCTTGATGGTGTTGACCATGCGTTTGTTGAAAGTGCATTTATAAAATCGCTGAAACAACACCTGATCAATACAAGATCTATCCTTAGACTTAATCCGGCTTTAACGGCTGGCCTCTATAACCCTACCCTCTTTCTTACCCGCCTGGACATGCTCATTGAGGCATTTGACGATACCTCCATGCGCAACAAGGTGTTAGGTGAACTCGGTTGTATGGAAGACCGTGAAAACGGTCTTTCAGGCAACGGTGGTCTCGGCCGCAACTTCTTCAAGAAAATTGGTAAGGCTGTGAAGAAAGTTGCTTCCAAAGTTGGTGAAGGTGTGAAGAAGGCCGGTCAGGCAGTAGTGAAAGCTGCAAAAGCCGTAGGCAAGTTCATTGTCAAGTACAACCCGGCCACGATCGCTATCCGCGCCGGTATGCTGCTGGCAATGAAAATAAACTTGTTCAGGCAAGCCGAGAAGCTCGGCTATGGCTTGTGGGATGACAAGACCGCCGAAGCAAAAGGGCTTGATGTTAACGAGTTCAAAAAGGCCAAAGATGCCTTCGACAAGGTTGTAAACATTTACACCAAGCTGGGTGGAAAGCGTTCCAAAATTGAAGGTGCCATAAGAGCCGGATGGGAAAAGGGAACGAAAAAACACAACCTGATCTACGGACTGGACGCCATCACTTCAAAGAAGTCATTGGCAAAAAGGAAACTGGTAAAGCCCAGGGATCAGGCAAAGGTAGCCGTTGCCAAAACACGCATAGCAGCCGCATCGCCTTTATTGCAACAAGTCGAAAACAACCTGAAGCAAGTAAACTTCAAGACTGTAACACGCAAAAACGAGACACAGTCGACAGAAGATTTCTTCCAGGCAATACGCACGAACAGAGGCGGCATAGCTACCAAGTTAAGTTTGGCGTACAAACCTGCAAGCGAGGCATCGCGCTACAACAAATCTGAATATGCGCGCTATCTCGATAGCGTTCGCAAGATTGAAAACCTTGTGCAGAAGAACGGTGGCACTCCGCAGCAATTACGCGAAGCGGTAGAAGCTGGAAAGAAAGTAGCAATCTCGAAAGCACAGTTGGGCGAAATAGCTACGGCATCAACCGCAGCAGCTTCAGGTGTACTGGCCACTATCGCATCGTTCCTCAAAAAAATCAATTTCGCTACCCTGTTCAAAGGCAAGGCAGAATCGCCACACTTCGATGAGAGTCAGATGAAAAACTTTGACGTGACCGAGGAAATGAGCGAGGATACTTTTGATGAGGGCGATCCTACCAATGCAGTAGAACCTGTATCGAACATTCTGAGCAAGTTCACCGAGACGGATGCCATTGTGAACAAAATCACGACAACACCATCCGCAGCCACTTTTGTCAACCTCATTCCTTCAAAAGCGAGAGAAGTAGTTGAGCAGTTGAGCGACAGCGATGCCGTGAAGCTCTACAACCAGATCAAGAGCAGTCCGGTGATCAATACCATTGCCAACACGCCATTGGCCCAGGAGGTAATCAGGAAAGTGGAACAGCAAATTACCCCTGCACAAAAAGCAGCAGTGAGCCAGTTCTTTCAAAGCTCCAGCCCTGGCATTCAGGAAGCCGAGGTGATTTCCTCCAGACCCCTTGAGAACAAGGAAGACAAGACCAAACAGATTGTCAAGTACGTGGCCATTGGAAGCGGTGTGCTTGCAGCAGGTTATCTGCTGTACAGAGCCGCACAGCCAAAAGCAGCTCCCGCACAAACGACACCACCAGCACCTACGCTCTCCGGTGTAAAGAAAAAGAAGAGCAAAACCAAAAAGAGTCAACGACCAAAACAGGTCATGGCTATAACAATTTAAAAATTTAAAACCCTTTCAAATTATGGATTTCAAAATCGAAAAGTTGAAGGACAACGCAATGGACTTGGCAGTCGGAACGGGTGCAGCCATTGTGAGCCTTCATGTTTTGCGCAGAACTCCCGAAAAGTACAAAAAATACACGGGATGGGTGCTGATGGGCGCAGGTGTGCTTGGCCTTATGCTAGGCGGAAAAATAGTTCAGAAGGCTTCTCTGGTAGCAGCCTCGGTAGGAACTATTGCAGCCATGAACTCAATCGCACAAGAGAACGGTGTTCCTGCCATTTCTGGCTGGAAAGGAGCCATCAACAAGGTAATACCGCAGTTGGATGGTGGATCGGCTGGCGTAGCCATGCTTGCCGGATTTGGCAGTGTTGAACAGATGAACGAAACCCTGTTGGGTGCCGGTGATCTGGACACACAGTTAATGGCTGGCCTTGGCGAAGGTGAAGGCGAAGAAGTGTTTGAGCAAATCAGCGGCTTCGGTGGCTTGATGTAATCAGGACGCTGGCTTTGGATCAATAAAGTAGTAATCAAAAAAAGACCCTTTAATTTTTATCAATCATGAGAAAACCTCTTAAGTCGAGAGAACTGGCTTACCTCGAATTGCAAGCCGAACAAGGTGAAGTTTCAAGAGAAACCATCGAAGCCATAAAAGGCAAAAAACTTATTATGGAAGATGAGCCACTGTATGTGCGCTCCAAGATCACCGGTGGTGGCGAAATCGAATTGTTGACTGCGAACCTGGACGAAAGTGTGGGTATCACCAACATCGACAAAAAGAAGTTGCCAAAGTTTGTCAACTTCATCATCAACGCCGTGCAAGTGGCTTATGCTACTGCGCCTACTGGTACAGAAACCGCAGTTTCTGTGGTGTATGATTCCATCATCGCCAACGTGCCTGTTGAGCTGCAACATGCCAACATCATCGTTAAGCAGAACGACAATCCGATTCTTACCATGCCTGTAAAGCAGTTGCTTCAGCAGGAAAAGAGTCGTGATTTCGAAGGCGATGCAGGGTACGAGCTGAAGTCACTTCGCTACATCAAGGAAGAAGTTCCTTTCCAGATTTCCATCAAATTCCCTGATGGAGTTGCCCTGCCTGGTGGAGTTGACCACTTCATCGAAGTTCACTTGAAGGGTACACGTACCCGTTTGAGAGGCGCGAAGTAATTCGTAAAAAAGACCCATCAATTATGAATTAGCCTCTCCACAAGGAGGCTAATTCTTTTTACAACTTCTTAACCAGCTTTAACCAGCTTATCGCATGGAAAAACTATTGAATAAAATCATTGAGTTACTGACCGCCCTCCTGTTGTATTTCGGTATCAGTCGCCTCAAGACAAAATACCAGACCATTGAAGTGTCGTACAACAACGCCACGGTTGCAGGTACTTACACCAAGTCAGAGCAGCTTGATACGAACTTCGATTATTGTGACGGGGTGCAAGTGATTGTGACAGGCAACGCCGGGAACAACGTCTTTGCAGTAGGTATTGAAGACAAGAACAATACTTATCAGAATATCACCAATGCGGCAGACTATCAGTCGGGCAATGGCGTAAATCCTAACCAGCGCTACAAGGACATTTACGTTCCTGTTATCAGTGGAGAAAAGGTTGACATCAAAACAAAATTCAATGTTGCCCTTGGCTCTGACCTGAAGTACGAAATCATCTTCCGCTTACGCAAAAAGTAATCCGGCATGGAGGAAGAAGGAGCAATCAAGCGCAAGCCGGATGTGCAGCGCATTGCTGGCGAAGGTGAAATACAGGCTACCGTGATTAATGGTTCCATTGATTTTTCCATCACCAACGCTGGCAATCAAACCATATACTACGGCTTCAGCAAAGACCAGGTACCGGACATTCCAATCAATCCGGGTGGTGCATCCTCATGGCCACTATACAGGCCGTGCGAAGTGTGGGATGGTGAACTGTATATCAGATTTGGAACGCCCGGTAGTGTAGCGCTCATCACCAAAACAATCTAACCAGTTTTCGATATGCCAGGGGTGGTAATAGAACGACTGACAGACAGGGTTGTAGATACATTTGCAGAACGCAATGTACTGGCCCTGTCATGGACTGTGAACAACACAGGTCAGGGCGTTATTGTGCGTAATGCGTACAAAGACCATCCTGCCGTTGGAGCCGGTGACCCTACCGTAGAAACACCTGGTACCAGTGCCTACTACAAGTGGTTAGGCACCGAGTTCAAGAAAATTTCCGAAGAGGAAAGTCTTGACGTTACTACGGTCTACAACGGTGCAAGCCCGGCTACGATTGCCCTGGGCGGGATTACTGCCGGAACAGCACTGGAAGGCCGCTCTATATCCAGCATTGTAGAACAAATGCTGGTGGTTTACCAGAATCCGGCATTCAGCAGCTTTGCCATTACTGGTCAGGCCGCAACTATCGAGATCGGTGAAAGCATCCCCGCAGGTAACAAGACCTTTACGTGGGGCACTACCAATAACGGCAACATCAAGCCGAACACGGTAATGATCAGAAACCAGAGCGCCCTTGTGGATCTTCTGACTGGTCTTGCCAATGATGGTAACGAGGTTATTAACCTTGCAGCTCCCATCCAGCTCAACGCAGAAGGTGCCACACAAATTTTCCGTATTCTGGCAGAGAACACCAACGATGTAATCTTCCAGCGTGATTTCACCATTACAGCCGATTACAAGCGTTTTTACGGTGCCCCCGTCGTTGCCCCCAATGACAGTGCAACTATTCGTGCGCTGGCCTCTAATACGTTTGGCAATGCCTTCTCCATCGTCATTCCACAAGGCAGTTTGATAGCTGCATTCGCCTATGAAGCTACACGCCCTGACATTGCGGATACCAGTGTGAAGTATGTGGAAGGATTCAATGCCAACGTAGGCAGCACCTTCATCAAGACCGTGCTGAATGTGAATGATGCCGGAGGTACGCCACGCAGCTACAAACTGTATGTAGCCACGCTGGGCGCTCCCTACCCTGCCAATGCAACCTATAACGTCACAATCCCCTAACGCATGGCACTAGGCTTTCCATTTGGTTTCAGAGTAGCAAATCCAGAACCCCTGGATAACAAGTATGGTCCGTATGCCACTACTGCCGCAGCAATAGCAGCGGTGCTTGCAGGTGAGCGGTACATTGGCCTGACTGTGAATGTGGCCGGTGTGGAGTACTGGTGGAAAGACGCAACCGGAGACGTGGATCTCGTCATCAAAAGTATGGGCGGTGGATGGAATACTACCGGTGAAACCATCCTGACGGGCGATGTTACCATAAGCGGCAACTTCAGCAAATTTTTTACAGGCACTGGCAATTTTGCAATAGGCCACAATGCACCCTTGGCAAAACTCCATGTTCGGGGTAATGGAACAACTACTGGAGCATTGACAAGGATGGAAGATTCTGCCGGCACACAGAGGTTCCTGATCAGCGATGCCGGTAATCTGGTAATTGGCACTGGCGCACTCACCAACGCCAACACTATTTTCGATATTCAGTCTACCACGCAAGGCATAGCGTTTCCACGCATGACAGCCGCACAACGCGATGCCATTGCCTCGCCTTATGATGGCCTGTTTGTGTACAACACCACGGGCAAGGCACCCAACTGGCATGATGGCGTAAAATGGAATGACGTCAAGAACAGAACGGTAGTGACGCAGAATATAGCAGGTGCCGTATCAATAGACCTGTCAACAGGCGACATGTTTATCCTGACCCTTACTGCCAACGTCACCTCATTCACCTTTTCAAACGAGATTGTTGGCAAAGAATACATTTTTGTATTCCTGCAAGACACCACGAATAAGACAATCGTCTGGACAGCAGGAAAGTTTGCGTTTCCCTTTGGCAACGCACCGGCGCTGACTAACCCAACAACCAACGGTACAGCACCTGCAAAAAGCAAAGACATTGTTACGGCAATTTGTTCTGTCGCTGGCAGACTGGAGATAGCTTATACACCTGACTTAATTGATAACTGATATGTTTGGATTCACGGGTTCCTATATCGGCAGGATTGTAACAGATGCAAACGGAGAAACACTGGCAGGTTCAAGGCCATTCTATGTTTCTCATGCAGTGCTACGCGCTGACCTGGGAGGCTACAATACCGGTGAGTTTGACATAGAATCAGTAGGTGTTTCTCCCCAGCAGCAAGCCAAAACGAGCAATGTATTTGTTGCAATAACATCAAATCCAAGATTTGTATTTGCTCAGTTTAGTGACTCGTTGAGAACTTCTTCCGCAGGATACACATTTACATGGTGGAAGAATGTGCCTGTTGGTGGCATACATACAAGAGGGTGGAATTTCACAAATGCCGCAGCTTTAACGCCACCAACACGAAAACACAGATTCAATTTCTTTAAACCTGATTTCGTCAAGGCAATCGCGTATATAGATAACTCGGCTAGCGGTAGCCAGAGCAATACGAGCAATCCGGCACGAGGTACTCTGTATCTCAACATGGCGCAGTTCCCGAACGCTTCAATATTGTCATTCGGTCAATCATTTATCAGTGAATTGCAAATTGTTCCAAGTAAAATGCTGGAACAATTCTTTATCGAATCTGCCCCGAATCTGGCGGCAATAAACGGAAAGTTGCCGGATATAAAATCCGTCCAGATTGCAAATACGCTTCTTGCCAATATCAATTTTTTAAGTGAATCTGTAAACATCAAACATTTGAATCTGGGTGCGTTCACATCGTTTCCAACGATGAATAGCCCGAACAGCGCGCTGACCGGAATAATTGATTTATCCACCAAACCACTTGAAGAACTTGCAATCAACGGAGCCAGCGCAAGTGTGACAGACTGGATACTTCCAAATCATAATAACTGGTTGAGCTTTGTATTTACGAACATGGGGGCATCCGCAAGACCAAATTTTGATTCCGCTCACCTGGATAACATTTTAAATTCGGCAAATCTTACAGTCTTTACGTTTTTTACCAACAGTTTCGGATACAATAAAGCCATTGGTAATTCCGAGATAAGTGCAAATCTCATCTTATGGTGGTCGTACCAAAACTCATGGAGCGGCAACATAACAATCACGGCTGCAAAACCAAACGTAAAAGAGTTTAAGACGGGCAATAACACAACACGCACCGGCACTCAACAAAACTCTCATCCGGTTGTGAACATAACCGGATTAACAGGTGCATTGACAATTGACTTGTCTGGTAGCAACATTGAAGATTTGCAGTTGCCTTTGAATACCGTATGTACTTCACTTACGCTATTTGACAATAAACTGGATATTGTTACGAATCCTGATTTGATAAATCAGATCAGGGCTATGGTTCAATTGACAGATTTACGTTTGGGAAACGGTTCGACCAGTTCTTTATCTGCAAATAACGTTGGACAAAATTCAGCCAATGGTTTAGGAGCAAATGTAAACCTTAACACTTTAGTTAACCTCGTGACGTTGAATATCAATAGCTGTTTATTAACGGGAGCACTCACACTTCCGAACATAAACAAGATTACATCAATGTCAGTTAGCTTCAACCCAGGTTTGACCAACTTTGTGAATTTGCTGGCACATACCGGACTTTTAACCTTACGAACCGTTAGCTGTTTAAATCTGTCATTTAGTATTACAAGTGCATTTACATCGCTTCAAAACATTGATGTTTCAAACTCAGGAATCACCTTAATAGATCTATCTGGCAGAACCAGTACCACAAATAACTTATTTGTACTGTGCAACAACTCTCCTGATTTGGTTTCGATAGTTATGCCAACAACTCTTGCGCGTTCGGTTGTCGCACCCACGGGTATTAATTGGACAAACTGTACCCTGCTTGCATCCGCTACTAATTTAGAGAACATAAATTACACAAACACAACCGCGACAAATAATCTATTCCGCGCTGAAAATTGCTCATTAAATCAATTGTTTCCATTTGGAAGTAACTCATTTATACCAAATGTTATCAGTCTACAAGATAACGGTATGAGTTCGGCTAACGTGGACTCAACGATCAACAACATTTACACTAATAAAACCAAGTGGAACAGCTACACGGTTGCAAAGTCAATTAACATAGCTGGCTCTAACGCCGCCGCTAGTGGGATCTATCAAGCTCCTGCTGGATTTGTTCTCGGTGTGAGCGATGGCGCTCCTGCAAGCGCCAAAGAGCAAATCTACGTGCTGGTAAATAACTACGGCTGGACAATCACTTACAACTAATTCAACCACCAATATGAAACTAAACTTCAACTTTCAACTTAAAGACCTGGCCGGAAACGAGGTGCCTGGCGACAGCGGAAACACCTCGCGTGTACTGGCTAATACCATAAGTTCACTGAACCGTGGCAACTCCATCAAGCTCTACGATTGGGCACTGAAGCTCTGGAACTTTCAGCCACTTGAAATTGATGATTCTGACGTGCTCATGCTGGAAGAAATCATTGAGACAACTGATTTGCTTTCCATAGCGGCAAAGGCGCAGATGAAGCAACATATTATCAATCTCAAAAGCAAAAAGAAATGAGACTGGTGTACAACAAATTAAGCAAGGAGGTTGTGACTGTGATTGATGACGATAACTCGATAACCTCGTTTCCTCCTGACTATGGCGTGATCCAGGGTGACACCGATATGGTATCCGAGATAGCCGCCATACAAGGAATAGATGTTTCACTATTCGCTGAACTGAACATGACCAACGAACGAAAAAAAGTATTGCTTCGCTTGCACAGATGCAAAAAGGTGAAGCTCCGTTTTCTCGAAGAAAATGCCTCCATTACAATCGAGAACAGTGCTCCCCTTCTGCAAGCCTTCATGAACGTATCCATGCTGCTTGACCTGGGTGACGCCAAAACCGCATTGACCCTGCTGCAAGGTATGGATGAATCTGTTTTTCCGGTTACTCCCGCATACGCAGACAACGCAGCTCGCAAACAAAGTTACGTGGCAGAGTTGCAGGAAATTGTTGATACCCTTTTTGAAACCACCAATTAAAAATACAGCTATGAAAACACTCACAGCAACCGTAACCATTGCAGACGAAAAGTTCGCCGATATGTGCGAGACACTTGCGACAGCATTGGGATACCCTGACAAAGTACGCAATGAAAAGGGTGAAGAAGTAGACAATCCACAGAGCATAGAAGCATTTGTTCAGGCAAAGGCTGACGAACACATGCGCTTGTGGATAAAGAACACTTACACGGCTGAAAAAGACAGGCAGCTTCAGGCGCAAAAACGCGACGAACATTCAATAGATCTGCAATAAAATCCAGCCCATGAAAACAGCTTTTTACGTAGAAATATTTTGGGACGTTGACGCGAAGAAGATTCGCTACAGGCTGCTGCAAGCCGCTGAAATTCACATAGAACCTATCGTTCAGTTGACTATTCCAAAGGGTTATGTCACGGACTTCGCTACGGTGCCCAGAATCTTCTGGAGTATCGTGCCGCCCATTGGCAAACACAACCCCGCAGCCTTGGTGCATGACTACCTGTATGACAACAGGCTGGGAACAAGACTACAGGCCGATCATATCTTCTTGAATGTTATGCTACACTACGGTGTGCCCAAAATAACAGCCTACATAATGTACTATGCTGTCAGGATCGGTGGCCGCAAATGGTGGAAAAACTAAACCCCAACAACTATGAACGAAATTTTTGCATACATAGGCGCCAACCGCAGAAAGGTTACGGTTGGGTACGAACTGGATGGTGAGCTGGTGCGTGTTCATCGCAAGATTGACGGCACAAACCAAGAGGCCATCCAGAACGCCATTGACGAATTGCGCCAACGTGGTGTTTCCAAAATTGTGCTGGAAGTGTTCCGGCCCAATGGTAACTCCATGATTCTGAACAAGAAATTTGAGTTGCCGGGCAACAGCAATCCGGCACCTGCCAAACTTAAAACAGAAACATTGGGCAGCGCCCCGCCAACATTGTTTCCGCTCCCTCCGGCCAAAGAAAAGGCCGTAACAAAAACCACTCAATCCCCTCAATCTAAAAGCATGGAGTCAACATCATGGAAAGACTACGCACTCACCAACGAGAAAGAGAAGGTAGCCAAACTGGAGGCGGAAGTAAGACGCCTCAGTTCTGAAAATAAAACCCTCGATACCAAGGTTCGGGAGTTCGAAAAGGAAATGATCAAAAAAGATTTCGAACTGGAAAAAATGCAGGGCCAGGTAGAGAGCAAATCCGGGCTTGCCGGAACATTCGAACGTATTGCTGAATCGCCCAAGGCAGTAGAAGTTTTATCCGGAATTGCAGCGCGCATTTTTGGTATGCCCGAAACTGCACCGCAGCAATCATTGAGTGCCGCTCCCGAATCTACTGGCAACCCCGAAACAGATCAGTACATAGCCAATATCCGGGCATGGCTGGTAAAGCAGCCTATCGAGCTGCAACAGCAATTCTACCAGTTGGTGTATGAAATCACCAACTCGCAGAGCGTATCTGAAAACATTCTTCGTTTCACCAACCTATTGCAAAATAAAAATGGCCTCCGTACAGCTTCATAAAGACGAAAAATACATGGCTTCATTTGTCCTGAGCGGACTGGAAGTATTTGCCTCTAACAACCAGGTAGCAGACAAGCTCACCGAACTAGGTTTTAAAGGTGTGGTAGTGACAGGTGGCGGTGCCAAGCGCGATGCAGTGGGCGTTTGGAGCAAAGCGTCCATGAATGTGCCCCTGCCGGAACAGGTGCGTAGTGTAACCAGGCTACCCGAAATCAAACCACTGGTTTAAACAAACAAAGACCCCTCTCTTATGGTAATTCAATTCAGCGAAAGAACATTGATGGGATTAGGTGATGCACCGCCCATCATTTCGTATACCAAGACGAACAAGATTGCAGAACCCGACACCACGCTCGAAGCGGATGGTTCAAAAAAAGGCCGTAAGGTTGACTGGACGTGCAACGATTGGGTATTGTTTCACAAGGCAATGGTCAAGTTCTTCATGGAAGGTCGCTTCGCCAGTAAAATCAAATACTCGCAAGCCGATGCAACTGCCAATGCAAACCAGGTATTCCGGCAGCATTGGGACAGGGCAAGCTGGATGCTGGCCAGATGCGGATATACCAGCGACTTTGTGGCCTACTTCAAAAGTGTTGGCCTGGGTGACTTGTTCAACTTGCTTCAAAAAGGTGTTGACTCCGGAAAGACAACCGCAGCAAAAGTAGCTACCTCTGTGAGCAATACGGCGGTAAATGTGATTGACAGCACGGGCAAGATCATTGACAATGTAGGCGGCGGTATTAGCAACATTACCGGTATGGCAAAGTATCTGGTGCCCGTTACAATCACGGGAGTAGTGCTGATTGCTGGCACCTATGTGTACAAGAATTACATAAAGGGTAATTCGCGGGTGAAGGCTTATGGTGTTGAAGTTTAAATCATTTCACCTATGGCAAATTATCTGGATATCGTTCCCTTCATCCGCAAGGCAGAAGGAGGTTTAAGCAAAGCCAAAACAGACACGGCAAGCAAAGACCCCGTGCCCGATGGCAGTGGTTATCACACCAACAAGGGCGTTACCTGGACTACGTTCAAATCGTTTCAGTCACGCCTGGGTATTAAGACTACTGCCGACCTGATTAAGATGTTCTACGCCATGCCTGACAGCGTGTGGCTTATGATTTACAAAACAGGTTATTGGGACGTAATCAAAGGTGACCAGATAAAGAGCCAGGCATTTGCCGACACGCTGGTAGATTGGGCTTATGCAGCCGGACCAGGCAGAGCGATCCAGAAGACGCAGCAATTCTTCAACCTGCCAGTTACCTACAAAATGGACGAGGCCACGCTGAAGGCTATCAATTCCATTATGCCCAATGAAGCTGCAATCGTCAAGAAGTTTTCTGACTACAAAAAGAACTGGTACCTGTCCCTACCAAACCAGCAAGCCAATTACAAGGGCTGGGCAAATCGCCTGGATGCCCTGTACAGCACCGTGAGCAAGAAGATTTCTCAAACTGTCAAAGAGAATCCGGTAAGTGTCGGATTGATCGGTGTGGGCCTTGGCATTGCAGCATGGTGGTTCTTTTTCCGTACACCTTCAACCGCAAGCAAAAATGACTGATAAGGAAGTGGTATATCTCGTTTTTCACGGGCTCCGATGGATCATATCGTTAGTCATTTTCATCATCATTTTTTCACACGTGTGGACACGCAAGGGCTACGAGGGTGCTGACGGCATTCTGGATTTGCCTGAAGTGGACAAGTTCATTACGCACGTTGTTTCCGCTGCATCATACCTCACACTGGATGCAATGGCTATTTGGGAACCAATAATGGGTGTGAGTACAAGTTGGGAATGGAAAGTTGTGTTCGCAGGAGGATTTTTAGGAAGTGGCGCTTACATATTGTTAGGTCGCTTCAAAAGGAACTCTGTCAACATAAAGTAATAAACTTATGAAGATCAATGTGGCATTTTGCAAGTTTTGTCTTTGGTGGCTTGGCGATGTATGCGGTTTCAATGATTATGTTCCGCACGTACATGAGGAGTATATCTTCCCGGTTTCAGGCATACGAGTATCGTATCGAAAAGAAACGGCAGGAAGCGGACGAGAAAACCGAGGCGCTCCGGTTGTTGATAGACCGGATAAATCACGAAGGATTGAAGCCACGTTTGGCCCGGTTGATGGGATTACTCCCGTTAATTTCGCATTCCTCAAAGGAAGCAAGGCTAAATATCAAATTGGCACAGCGTCCCCATCATCATAAGTACGCCGAGCTGGCCGAACAATACCTGGATGAACTGGATGAAACAATAAAACATTTGAACTTACTATCTGCCGAACTGCATGAGTTTGTAGGCAAATCGACAAAGGACTTTGAACATTTACAAGATGACAACATACACAGTACAACCCGGTGATTCATTGAGCAAGATTGCACGTGATCGCCTTGGAAACATCGCGCTATGGAAGGACATAGCCCTACTCAACAACATTCGTAACGCAGACCTGATCTATCCCGGTCAGGTGTTGAAGTTACCAGAGGTACAGGTGATTGTGCCACAGCAAAAGGCAGAACTGCAAACCGCTTCTCTTGGTGGTTGGGTGGTTGGCGGCTTTCTCCTTTTGCTTGTGGCCGGCACTTACATCGAAAATGAAAAGAAGAAGAAAAAAGCAAAGGAAAATGCTTAAAGGGTTATCAACAAAAATAATTCTTGTGCTCGTTTTGTTGCTGTTCATCCTCACGGGTGTGCTAACAGAAATGGCAGGGCGTATTCAGAAGCTATCTGAAGAACGCAAACAGGCACTGACATTTGCCAACACCCAAACCAAGGCGGTTACCTGGTACAAAACCAAGTGGAACAATGAAGCCGCGCAAGCCGAAGTATTGCAGCTCTCGCTGGACAATGCACAAGACCTGATCAGCAACGAACGGTTATCATTTGTGCGCCAGTTCAACGGCATTAAAAAAAGGCTCAATAATCTGGAACAGGTTACAACCACTACGGCCATCATTGTGAAGGAATGGCAACTACCTCTCCGGGATACTTTTCTGGTTAGCGTAGACAGTACGTTATTGCCCGGAAAGGTGTTCAGCTATGCGGACAGTCTCAATCGCATTAGCGGAATTGTCCAGGGAAACCAGATCATTCCAAAGATTGAAATAACCGTGCCGTTACAAGGTGCTGTTCATTGGGAGCGTAACAGGATTTTAGGTTTACGCATTGGTCGCAAGAAATGGTATAGCGACATAACCAGCACAAACCCATTGGTAAAAATCAAACAACACGAATTAATTAAAGTCGGCAGAAAATGAACAAATCCGGATTTGTTGAAGCGATAAGGAAAGAGCTGCATTCAAAAGTCAAGCACAATAAACTGACTGTTGAAAAGCTGGCTTCATCATTCGGCATTACCGATAAAAATCTGGTGAAGGAACTCACCGAGCTTGCCATTGTTAACGAGGCACGAACGTTGGCACACAGCGATAAATCAGTGGCAGACCGTTATGCCGACATTGTGGATCTCTACAAAAGTCAGGTGAACCTGTCGCACCGCACCAGCCAGTCCGTTCTATTGCAGCAGTACTCCACCCCTGCCCCCATCGGTTATCTGATGGGGGTGTACTGCGGTATAGACAAGCCCGGAAAATACCTGGAACCAAGTGCAGGTAATGGCTTGCTCACCATTGCGGCAGATCCTCAAAACTTCTATGTGAACGAGATTGATAGCGTCAGACTGGATAATCTCAAAACACAGGGGTTTATGGCCTATTCGCAGCAAGATGCTACCCAGCCATTACGGTTGATTGCCGCTCCGGCTCCACAACGCCAGTTTGATGCTGTTCTTACGAACCCGCCATTTGGAAAGCTCGACATGGACGTGAAGATCGATGGCTACCCGATAAAAGACCTTGACCATTTGATGACCATCCGTGCCCTGGACACGATGAAAGATAGTGGCCGTGCCGCCATCATTGTAGGTGGTCATACTACATGGGATGAAGAAGGCCGTGTGCGCCAGGGAAAGAACCGGATTTTTTTAAACTACCTGAACAGGTACTACAACGTACTGGACGTGATTCTCATTGATGGCCACGCCCTCTATTCACGTCAGGGCACTGCGTTTGATACAAGGATGATCCTGATCGATGGCCGCAAGGAAATTCCCGTAGGTGTTGCTCCGCTCAAATCAGCGCAAGACACGGTAGTAACCACATTCGATGAACTCTACAATCGCGTAATGCGATTTGTCAATACCCAAATAACCCCAACCAACCCTATGAAACTTAGATTGAAATTGAAGGCGAAGGCACTCAAATTGAAACTAAACGGACTTAATGGATTTCAGGTGGATGAGTATTACTTCGATTTTATTCCTGAAGCCAAATCAATACAAGAGGCAAAGCCTGAATTACTAATCCCCATCGTTAAAGTTGAATTATTGAAACAACGAGGATCAACTTTTACGAACGATAACACTGGATGGCAAATTGAATTAAAGCGTGAGTCAATCGGCAAGTGGTTTTCGCAAAAAATAGGTGACATAAAACTAAAAGCCTTCACTGCTATAAGCGACATCGTAAAGGTTGCGATCAAAACGGAATCAGACGGAAATATTCACAAGTTTTGGAGTATCGTCAAGGTAGAAGGAAAAATCTATCCGTTTGGCTTTATCGTCAAAGAGGAGAATGGAAAATACCTGTACCACGCAACACTAATTCCGGTGGAGAAAATTGCAAAAGAAAAGCCATCCGGCCTGGACGGCTTTTTGCTATCGGGCAGCCCTAAGCCATTCCTGGCATTAGCGCGTTATGAGACTCCCTTCGCTGATACAAAAATACACAATTTGGATGCCAATTCAAATGAGTTGGCAGGTTGCAATTGTGAGGACGAAGACCTCGGTATGCCCTACATACCAGCCGCACAAATGTGTAACAGCCTGAAAGTTGATACGCCTGACAGCATGGGCTACGAAACCCATCTCGCCCTCAAGAAGCTCAAACTGATTGTTGGCAATGTGGAAGAATACGTGCAGAAGAAACTAGGCTATAAAACGCATACGGAGCTTTGCAAGGCATTGAGCGCCGAACAGACCGATGCTGTGGCTCTGGCTATCTACAACATCGAGGAACGCAAACAGGCGCTTATCGTGGGTGACCAGACCGGCATAGGCAAAGGCCGGATCGCTGCCGCCATGATTCGCTACGGTCGGCACCAGGGAATGCGCCCGGTCTTCATTACTGAAAAGCCAAACCTGTTCTCTGACCTTTACCGAGACCTGAAAGCGATCGGAAGCGAAACCCTTACTCCGTACATCGTCAACTCCCGCGAAAGCAAAACCCACGTGAAGGATGAAGATGGAACGGTAGTGTACCAGGCACCAGAACCGGAGGCGCAAAAGCGCATTATTGATTCGGGTGCATTGCCAAATGACTACGACTATGTAATGCTCACCTATTCGCAGATCTCTGGCGGCGAGGTAGACAAACGTGGAAACCTGATCGGCAAGTCGAAAAAAGGTAGCTGGGTGGAACGTGTGTCGTTTAACAACATTATTGTGATGGATGAAGCGCACAATGCCAGTGGTGATAGCAACACGGGCAAGATTCTCCAGGACATTATCAGCGGTACCAAGGGCGTCACATTCCTTTCAGCCACGTTCGCCAAACGCCCTGACAACATGCCGATATACGCCATGAAAACCGCCATGAGCGAGGCGAACATGAGCAAGATAGAACTGATTGATGGTATCGAAAAAGGAGGCGTAGCCTTGCAGGAGGTGTTATCCGCTCAATTGGTGCAACATGGCCAGATGATCCGCAGGGAACGCAGCTATGAAGGCATTGAGGTAAACTACATTACGCTGGATGACAAGGCCGAAGAACACAAGGCCGTAGCCGATAACATAACCGAGATTGTTCGTGATATTATTGCCTTCCAGCAAAACTTTGTTGATGGCGAAGTGGAATCACTGGACAAGATTGCAGCCAAGACCAATACCGGTAGCAACGTAGAGAAGCGTAAAGGCACCAAAGGCGCAGGGGTTGACAGTACACCGTACTTCAGCAAGGTGTTTAACGTAATCAATCAAATGCTGTTCTCCATCAAGGCCGATGCTGTGGCCGACCGTGCAATCATGCGCTTGAAGGAAGGAAAGAAACCCGTGATTGCATTCTCATCCACAATGGGAAGTTTCATCGAGAGTATGACCGATGTGGATGGCCAGAATCAGAATGAAGATGGCGTAAAGATCAATGCCGACTTTGCCACCGTTCTGCAAAAGGGACTGGATGGCGTTTTACGTTACACCGAACGCAACGAAATGGGCGAAAGCGTAATGAAAAAGTTCGATGTTACCGAACTGTCATTCGAAGCCCAGGCAGAATACAACCGCATTGCGGACCGTATCCGCACGGTTAGCAGTGGCATTGTAATCAGCCCCATTGACCTGATCAAACAAAAGCTCACAAAGGCCGGATACCGTGTTGCCGAAGTAACAGGCCGCAAGCTGGAAGTAGAACTGAGGGAAGCAAAAGCGGACGAAGATTTACCGGAGATCCGGATCAAGGAAAAGGGCGCCGTTGAAATACCTGCCAATGCCCGTCAACTCATTCCACCAAGGCAATTGAGTGCAATCAAATCACTATTTGCTGGCGAAGAAGCTCAGTTCTTCATTGACCAGGTGAACAAGGTAGATGCCATTGGTCAGGAATTGAAAAAGCGTGACCTGAGCCGTGAAACTACCGCGCACGAAAAGGTAGACCCATCCGAAAGGAACTTCCCTTATAACGTAGCCAAACCATCCCTGCATTACTTTAACGGTAGCAGCGACTGGTACATTTACGAATGGAATGAAAAGGAAAAAACTTTCTACGGATTTGCCGTCCTCAATCGCGATTGGCAGAACGCAGAGTTTGGCTACATAAGCATGGACGAACTATTTGCGAACTACGGTTTTGGCAGAACTGTAGAACTGGATTTGCACTTCACTCCGAAACCACTCAACCAGTTGTTAGAACTATTGTCCGGTCTCGGCAAGGTTACCCAAAAGGAAAACAACGTGAAGATGAAGTCACGTACCATTGGCCTGATAAAGACCCGCAAGAAAGAAAGCGCCAATGATGCTTTCCGGAAGTTTCAAAACAACGAGGTCGATGTTCTCCTGATCAACCAGTCTGGTTCAACGGGTGCCAGTGCTCACGCGCTGCCAACCAAATTAGTGAAAGCAGACCAGGTAAAGCAGCGTGTAATGATTTTGTTACAGGCAGAGCTTGACATTAACACCGAGGTTCAGAAGCGAGGGCGCATCAATAGAACAGGGCAAATTTACAAGCCAATTTACGACTACGTTTTTTCGGCTATCCCTGCCGAAAAACGGTTGATGATGATGCTGCAAAAGAAGCTGAAAAGCCTCGATGCAAACACCACATCCAACCAGAAACAAAGTGAAGCGGTATTGAATGTGGATGACTTTTTGAATAAAATCGGTGACAGAGTCGTGACAAACTACCTCAAAGACAATCCGGAAATCAATGCCATGCTGGATGATCCGTTGAACCTTGCTGACTCCGAGGCAGAAACCATTACAGAAGACGCAGCTCACCGTGTTAGTGGCCGTGTGGCTGTGCTGCCTACAGAATTGCAGGAGAAGTTTTATAACACGCTCTTGCAAATGTACAAGGACGAGGTAGAGTACCTGAAACAGATTGACGAATACGATCTGGAAGTAGATACCCTCGACCTCAAAGCCGTTACGCTGGAAAAGTCAGTGAAGATTGTGGGCAAAGGTGGCCAGAGCGCCTTTGGTGATAACACCTATCTGGAGAAATGTGAAGTGAACATCATCAAAAAGCCCTACACCATTACCGAGCTTGACAACCTGTACAAACAGGCATTGAATGGTCGCACCGCTACAGACATAAAACGCGAATACATTGACCTGTACGAACGGGCCATGCAAACAAACCTTGACCGGGAGTTGAACAAGATTGCAACCGAGTATCAGGAAATGATTGAGAACATCACTGGCGAAAAGAAATATCAGTCATTGCCGCCAGAAGCCCAAAGCGAATATGTACAGATAAGGAGAAAAGAACTTACCAGTGCCCGTGATGAAAAGATGAACAAGCAAAAGCAGAAGTCCGAGAACCAGTCGGGCACCATGCGCGATTTTCTTGACTTCTTTTCTATTGGCAGAAGACTCCTGTTCCCGCTGGATATGGAAAATGTTTCGAGTGGTACCAGCATGGCCGTGTGCCTGGGTGTTCGTATTGATTTGAAGAACGAAAAACCCTTCCTGCCATCAAACATGAAATTGCAACTGGCCATTGCGTCAGGTAAAAAACGCATTGATATTCCATTGAGCAAAGCCAAGGATATTAACGCTATTCGCGGAGCAAGCTCCAACCTCTTTGCAGACAACACATGGGAAGAAATTCAAAACCTGTGGCAGAGTGCCGTGAAGAAAACCGTGGGTAGCGATCGCGGAGTCGTGTACATCGTTACTGGTAACTTGCTGCAAAGCTACGGGCATGATGATTTCAGCAAAGGCCGATTGATCAGTTACACGACTGCCGATGGAAAGACACTGAAAGGGCGTTTGTTGCCCGATGGCTGGGAACCTAGCGGAGTGCCAAGCGAGAACCTGGTTAAAGTGCCTATCAGCAAGGCCGTGAAAGTGATTGCCAGCCTCACAGGTGGAAAGAGTATCAGCACGGATAACGACACCGTGTTAACCAAGACCTATGATGACAATTTCAAGATCATGGTACCAGCAAGTAAGTCCGCTGGCGGTTCCATCTATCTCGATCAGGAGCTGAACGAACAGATGGACAATGAACGATTCGACAAAGTAAGTACGTTCATGGTCGCCACGTTTTCTGCGTCAAAACTCAAGAAAGTAATCGAAATTCTGCAAAGAAATCATAACGCCAGTGTGGGCTTGCTACCTTACCAGCTTGATTTGATTCTCGATGAAGTCGGAACCGATAAAGCCGAGACTGTTTCCATTACCGAAGCTGAACGGATGGAAGTGGATAGACAAGTACAGGAGCGCAAGGCAGAAGATGAACGGATCTTTGTTGCAACGTTGCCCAATGCCAACGATGAATCAAAGAAGAAAGCCATGATGCTTAGACTGAAACTAAAAGCGAAGGCTGTAAAAGTGAAACTTAAACTTGCTGCATAGATGAAAGATACAAATGGAGACGTAGTTCCTTTCGTGGAAAGCGAAACCCTGGTTCCAAAAACTTTGGGAGATTCATCAAATCAGGGAGTCGAACACCGGAACATCCATTTTTCAAATCCAGATTGTAAGTATTGTGGTGGTTCTGGTTATGACCCATACTACAATCATGACACAACTGTGAAACTCTGTCCCGAATGTGAATGACCGCGATTGAAATCAAAATAGCGAATGCCCTCAAGTTCTGTACGTTTCTTCCCGGTTCGTTCGACAAACGCTTTGTAAAGCAATTACCGAACTGGATTGACCGCGAAATGACTGAAAATGGCAGTGCGTACATGATCAAGCTCTTTCACAAATACCACAGACAAATTCCCAACTATACTGAACTCTCAAACGAACTTACAAATCAAAAAACTCTCGTATGAACCTCTCAACGTACCAAAACCTGATTGAAAAAGTGGGTGTATCCAAACTGGACGAAGCCAACAAAGATGCCTACAATATTGTGAAGGAAGGCAGTAACAACTTCACAGATCCGTCGCTATGGAACGAGATGCTGGCCGATGCCGATATTAAAGATGCCTACGATGCGCACGTAAAAGTATTGGAGAAAATGGCAGAAGGTAGTCCCGCTCCGGTGAAGAAAGAAACACCAAAACAAAAGTCGAAGCGCAAAGCCAAGACAAAGGAGACCATGCAGGTAATTGAACTGGCCAAAGAGGACAAGAGTGTTAATCCGGAAGTAAAAACAAAGTCTGTCAAGGCGAAGAAGAAATCTGCACCAAAAAAAGTGGTTGCAAAAAGCAAGGCTAAACCCAAGAAGACCGTGAAGAAGAAAGCAGTGAAAAAAGCCAAAGCGGTGAAAAAGGCAGTGAAGAAGGAAGCTCCCAAGTTTCCGGTTACCGTGAAGCGGCTCAGCAAAGAGCTTCAGCTCATCAAACGTATGGCAAGCTGGGACGGAAAACGCAAGCCGGTCAATGCGTTGGTATTACTGAAACGGGATCTCGAAAAGACCCTGAAATCAAACCCCGATCGGAAGCCTGTTTTGAATGACATGCACAACCGGATCAAGGGTGCGTTGGCAAAGGCAGAGAAGGCAGGAGTAAAAGAACTGGACATTGCCCTGGACAAAGCCTTCAAGTCTCGTTTGATCGAGAATGCAAGCAATCCACGGCCTAAGATGAAAGTGGAGTACCTGGCCGGAGTGGATTCCGGAAAAAAGTAGACGCCGATATTCTGGTAGGAAATTACAGGGAAGAATATTCGGCAGGAGAAAGCGCAAGCAATGATCCTGTAATAGTCGGGTTGGCAGGTGTTGATGATGACCTGTTCAGGAACATCGACCACGTTGACCATGACGTCAAAGATACATTTCGGTTAAAGGGTGACCTGGGCAATTTCCTAGGCGACCTGGAGCGGTACAAGCTGGCAATTACGCTGGAAGGCGATCAGGGTGCTGGTAAAACACAGTTGGCGTTCCAGCTCGCCGATGCCTTTGCCGAGATCGGCGAAACGGTAGGCATGTTCCAGTTGGAAATAGGTGCTGGCAGTAACATAATCGTGCGTAACCGTGAGAAATATATCAGCCCGAAAAACCGGAGTCGTTTTGCCATCGCTGGCGAAGCTCCAAAAGGGCTTGAAACCATTCGCGAATACGCCCGGAAGTTCGGTGTCATTATTATCGACTCCTGGACAAAGCTGGACGTAGATAGCAGTGAATTCGACAACCTTCGTAATGACTTTCCAGACACGATCTGGATCATTCTCTTTCAGCGCACATCTTCAAACAAGATTCGTGGCGGTACCAAACCTCTCTATGATGCTGGTATCAACCTCGAAGTGTCAAAGGTGGATGATACATTCTCGAACAACTATGCCGTTGCCACGAAGAACCGTTATGGCATGACTGGTATCAGATTCAATATCTCTCAACAAAAAATAGTTTAGCCATGTGTGGAACTACAAAATGCAAAACAAAGAATTGTGGATGCGGATGCAAAACACAGAAAAAGGCAAGTGTAAATACCACAGCCATGAAAACAAATGCCACTGACACAGAAGCCATACTGGTGCCAAGCGTATATTCAAAGAAAACAAGTGACTTATACTTGCCACAAGACAGTTACACCACGGCAACGTACTCCAAAAAATCCAGTGTACCTGCCGTGCCAGCGCGCCTGGTTCGAAGAACTGATCAGGATGACGTACTTACTCCGGACGTTGAAGTGGTGGAAAATGAAAGTCAGGAATGCGACCTGTCAACCACAGGCGGTTTTGTGGCTGCATCGGTTGGCCTAGCATCGCTTCTATTACTCGCGTTCGGTCGGGAGGAAAGGAAGAAAAAGAAATCCAACCAGTAGGGTTCGGGATTTGGTTTGGGAAGGGGGCTGTTCACGCAGCCCCTGTTTTTTTATTCAGAAAAAGTATTTATTTCGCAGCCAAAGAATTTTGCCCATCCAATGTGATGAAGGGTAGTGACCGAAAGGCACTACCCTATTTTTTTAGCCACTTTCTAACAGCCGTTTCACTGACATTGTACATTTCGGCAATAGCCACGTTTGTAAGACCCTTCTCTTTTAACTTCTTTACTTCCTCAATCAATGCGCCCTTACTCATAGTTTCTTCAGGCAATTCTATAGATATTTGTTTTGACTCATTCCTGTTTTCTTCAAGTTCTGCATCGTTCAAAAAACTATCTAACTTCAATGCACTTTTGTCTTTATAACTGGCGGCAATCTTGGCGTAAATTTCTGTAGTGGTAACACTCTTATGGCCTAACCAGTCGCGAACGGTAATAATATCGATACCTGCAAGAATGCAGTTTATAGCAAATGTATGGCGACTACAGTGGTAGGTTATTTCTTTGTTAATACCTGCCACCTTCATTACGTTTTCAAGGTCTGTGTTTACCCGGCTGTTGCTTTGCTTCAAAGACCTATTGAGAACGTAGGGCACCAATTGTTCCGCCTTACCTATGAATGGGATGGTTACATGGTTATTGGTCTTCCTCTGTCGTAATTGAATACGCCCATCGATAATATTTCCACCACTAAATGCCTGTTTATCGCCAAATCGAATGCCACTGTAACAACTAAATAAGAAGTGCCTGAGTGTATTTTTCTCTGCCTCGGTAATCTTTTTTCCTGATAATAATTCTTCCAGTTTCAAGAGTTCCTGTCTGGTAAGCCATGCCTTTATCGTTTCTTCCTTCTCCATCGTGAAATGCTCAAACGGATTTCCCTTGGCATGGCCTTTTATAACCGCTAATCGGTAGAACTTTTTAATTACTGCAAAGTCCTGATAATAGCCATTTGGTTTTCGTCCATTACGGATGAAGTGTTGACGGAGCGTTGTTAGGAAATTGTGATTGATTTCATTGAAAGGAATATCGTGCTTGAATTTCCGGAGGTTCTCCAATCGATTTTTATAGCCCTCATAAGTCTTAAATTCAATGGTACCTTTTTCTTTGGCCAGTTCGTCTAAGGCAAACGTTATGAAATCATTTCCAGTATTGTTGTTGAACTTTGCCTGTACCCTTTCAAAAGTTGGTTCATGTCCAGCGTTAATAAGATCGATGACGATATCGTGTAACCTAGCCAATTGAATTTTAAAGAAAGCATTTAATTTCGTGCTATTCTGGGCACCGCGCAGAACAGTACTGGAGGCATTATCAAAGTGTTTGGGCTGTAAGCTTATTTCTGACAGAATGTACCTACGCTTGCTCCCCTTGGCAAGACAATAATAAATTGGTGCGGTACCATCGGGTTTAGTTTTGTTGGCAAACTGGTAGAGCCGTATTCTCATAAGAACTGTTTTGTATTTCAGCTAGTCTAAAAGTGGGGTATTTCTAGGCTAGCCTAAATTTGTGCTGATTTTAGGCTAGGTTCGACTACCTACACATTACCAACAATTATACGCATTATCCGGCATTTATGGCATGCAAGGACGTGCAAGCGTGATAATTACAGAACAGCGAAAACAATAAAAAAACCCCGATTCTGTATTAGAATCGGGGTTTTTCGTGAGCCCCCTGCCGGAATCGAACCAGCGACCTACTGATTACAAGGACTAATTTA
>ERZ1066134.269-NODE-269-length-37738-cov-8.563464_pt1 | contig 37738 bp, 27 predicted proteins | sample MGYA00382781_ERZ1066134 | MGnify/ENA primary metagenome ERZ1066134 (study PRJEB33369, sample SAMEA5778364) | biofilm metagenome | biome: Industrial cooling water; feature: Water cooling tower basin; material: Biofilm | place: United Arab Emirates | collected... | reverse complement strand
CTAAAAATAATACAACGTTTCAAAAAAATCACCAACTATTTTTGACCACATTACCATTTTTGAATATTAATTTTTGGTAATCTTCAATGGTCTTTGACCATCGATTATCAACAAATACATCCCCGTAGGATATGCATTCATGTCAATTCTATCGATCAACGTATTGGTTTTAAGTAAAATCTGTCCAAAACTGTCTCTTAGTTCTACCTTAGCAAGCTTAGATAAGAGAAGTGTTCCGCTTACCGGATTTGGATAAGCCACTACAGATTCATTATCAAATGGATTTACACTATTTACTCTATCGCCTTTAGCTTGCTTGATATTTACTATCAGCTTAATGCCTTGCGATTGAATAATAAGCACTCCTTCTCTTTCTGTAGTATCAGGGTTTGTTTCCGACATTAATTTAAGTGTGGCAGATTTTGTTCCTGTTATACTCGGCACAGAAATCCAAGCAGGCATACCAGTGATTGTCCAATTGGTATTTGAGGTAATGAGCAAACTATCTATTCCACCAGTTCCGGCAAAGGTGAAGTTGGTTGAATTTACTGTCAACATTTCATTTTCCTTCACAGGAATTTGGGTAACAACAATTGTTCTTGACAGATTTCCACCGCTCACTGTGACTGTAGCGACTCTGTTAATGGTGCCCACAAACGAAAGTACAGAAATCGATAAAGCTGCATTTCCAGTACCCGAAGCGGTAGATAATACTATCCAATCTACTTCCGTAGCCACAGACCAAGCTGTATTGCTACTTATATTTACAGTTCTTGAAGTCACAGAAACTGGGAAATTCAATGTAGAAGGACTTAGAGAAAGGCTGGCTATAACACCGATTTGTGATACACTTATTACTCGAGTCAAACCATTTGAAAGTCCTATTACAGAAAAAGTACCTGTCCTAGAATCAGTAGATGTGTTATTTGCTACTATTACAGAAATACTTCCATTCCCCGTAGCTGAACTAATATTGAATGAAATCCAACTTAAATCATCTTCTACCACCCAACTATCATTTGAGGAAATGGTAATCGTATTGCTACCCCCACTACCATTCACGGTCAGGATTTGTGAGTTTACCGAAAGTGTGGGTGCAGCACCAGCCTGAGCAATATCCACAAATTGTGTTCCTAAAATGGTCAATTGTGCATTTCTGCTGTTCACTGAATTATTTGCTGACACTGTTAAATCAACAATTGCATCTGCATTACCATTTGCAGCACTTACACTTGCCCATGCTGGCAACCCAGCTACATTCCAATTGATGTTTGAAGTGATGGTAATCTGAGCAATGCCTCCAGTGGCATTAAAATTTAAACTGCCGGGTGAGACATTTAATGTCACAGGTGTTATGTTATATATATCAGACAAACCAGATGTATTTCCTGCCATATCCCTTGCCAAAATAGCTACGTTGTTTGATTGGGCTGAATTTAGCCCTGTCACCAAATAGGTTGTACCGCTCACAGTAGCAACAGATACAGAATTTACATATATTATATATTGAATAGGATTCATGTCAAATGAACTACCCCAAGTTATTTGGTTTGATGAACCACTTACCCAACGGCCTGTTGGCGTACCCGGTTTAGTCGGTGCTACTACATCTACCGGAGCAGTAACTGTTACATTCACAGTAGCTGCACTGCTTACGCCACCGCGCGAATCACTCACCGTTAGTGACACAGGATATACTCCTTCTTGGGCAAAGGTATAACTTTGCGATGCTCCTATTGCAGAAGCACCATTTCCAAAATTCCAACTATAGCCAACTACCGCATCTCCTGCATCGGCATCGCTGGAAGCTGCACCTGATAAAGTAACAGTAAACGGTGCTGTACCTGAAAGAAGTCCATTTATGACAGCAGTAGGATTATTATTTGTGCTGACTGTAGAAGTAGCTGGAGCTGACTCTTTCCCTACTATATCTACTGCGGTGACCGTAACCGGATAAGTAGTTCCTGATGTTAATCCTGTAAGCGAATAACTCAGTGCATTTACAGGTGTAGCGTTAAGCTTTACTCCGCTTCTATAAATATTATAACCCACCACTGCTATGTCATCTGTAGATTCTGCCCAATTCAGTACCAACGAAGTATTTCCTACATTGGAAGTTGTAATAGAAGCGGGAGCTGTTGGATTTTGAGTGTCGTTTGAGTTGGAGACAGAGCCTATAATAAGGAAATCGGCCCCAGCTGCAGGGCCAATATGCACTGCTTCAAATTGATTTGGAGTTTGAGGACTTGGAGTAAACACATATACTCTAAATTCTACAGTAGAAGTGATATTACTATGCCCGCTCAAATTGAATGAAGCTAAAGTACCATTTCCACAACACCAAAAATTAGACCCTACAGAACCTATTTCATTGCCAATAGTAAAGCCCGCCACATTACTCATAAGAACAAAAGTTCTTGTTTTGGATTGTGAATTGGGCGCAAATCTCACTTGTGAAATGTTAAGCTGAGAACCTACCTGCGGTGCTACACTGAAAGAAAAATATTCATTCATAGAAATAGCTTCCGCAAGTGTTGCAGCCGTTTGATTGCCGGAAGGGAAAGAATTATCCATATTACCGTTTCCTGACAAACCACTTGCAATGGTTGCTACAAGACTAGATGCTACTGTGCTAACCCCAGTCAAATAAGTAGTTGCTGTAGCCGTTTTCGTCATTCCGAGCAAAGTTCTTGGCATACCATTAAAATCCCAACCTGCGAGAGTACCAGTGTTTAATGAAGTATTAAGTGCTGATGTGATTGTTATCCCTGAAGTTGCCCTAAAATTGCCGTCTTGACTTGTTACTGTTACTATGGCTGTTCCTACAGAAAGAGCGGTTAATCTACCTGTGGCATCGACTGATGCTACCGATGGATTTGATGAAATCCATGAAATATTCTTGTTAGTTGCATTTGAAGGGGTAATACTGGCTGAAAGCTGAGTAGACTGCAAAGCAGGAATCGAAACAGATGTTTGGCTTACAGATATGCCACTTACGGGTATAGAGTTTACCGTAACTACAAATGAAACCACTGTACTCAAATCGCCATTTTGTGAACGAACTCTCAATGAAGAAGGCAAGCTACCTACCGAGGTGAGGGTCACATTCAATAGTTTACCAGAATAGTTTACACCGTTTATGGTCCATAAATAATCTGTTACAATATCACCTGCATCAGGGTCAGTTGAAGTAGAGCCATCAAGCGTAATTGAAAATGGCGCTGAACCCACCAAGCTACCAGTAAAAGCAGCAATAGGTCTCCTATTGGTGGTGAAGCTTAGCGTTGAAGCAGCCGATTCGTTTCCAAACGTATCCAGAGCTGTAACGGAAACAGTGTAAAGTCCTGCTTCTGTGAGCCCAGTTAGGGTATAATTATTGGCTAAAACCAATGTGGGATTCAATCTAACTCCATCTTTATAAACATTATAACCTGCCACACTAACATTATCAGTAGATGTACCCCATGTAATGACAGCTTGCGTAGATTGATTGTTGGTTACAAACACTCCATTAGGAGTTGAAGGCGCAGTGATGTCTGAGCCGGGAGCTGTCACATTAATAAGTGCAGTTACAGCAGTACTTCTAAGATTTCTAGTATCTACCACCACCAGCGAAATGGTGTACACACCCGGAGCAGTATAAGTATATGTTCCCGAATTGGCATTTATAACAGGCGTGTTATTTCCAAAATCGATATCGTATCCAAGCACAAAATCGCCTGTAGAACCATCAGGGTCAGTAGATGAGAGACCATTTACATTTACTGTCAATGGTACAGCACCTCTAGTTTTGTCTACAGTAAGTACTGCTGTAGGTGCTCTGTTAGTAATGGTTTGCAGCACTGTAGGGTTTGATTCGTTTCCTACAAAGTCAACGGCTGTTACAGATACATTACAAAGTAATCCGGAGGTGAGGCTAGTCACTTGAAAAGTGGTTTCTTGCAAAAGACTGTTATTTAACTTATTGCCATTCAGATATACGTTATAGCCCATCACAATCATATTATCAGTACTTTCGTTCCATGAAAGGAAGAAACCCTTGTCTGTAATTTGAGATACCACTACACCTGGTACTGTTGATGGCTTTTCGGTGTCTATCGGTGTGATGACAGCACCTTCTATGATAATATCGTTCCCGCCAACTTCTCCGATTCCCACTCCACTAAATCCACTATTGGAAGCGTCTCCATGGACATATATTCTAAATTCGACTGTTTGTGATAAATTTTCATGCCCTGTTATAGTGAAAGCGTTCATTTGATTAAAACCACCTGTAACTGTGCCCAATATTTGATTTTGATTAAAGCCTCTAATACTTGACATCAAATAATATCTATGACCACCGCCTTCGCTTTTAGTAGCAAATGATATTTTGTTAATATTAATTAATTTACTTTGATCGGGTTTTATTGAGAAAGTATAATACTCTCCTGCACCTATTGCCGAGGCTAAATCTTTGGTATCTTGACTTGAAGCCATCAAAGCACCATTTCCAAATCCATCCGACCTTATTCTTAGACCCTCACCAATGGTAGCATAAGTAACGCCTCCTAAAGTGTTAATGCCTGCTCTTGCAAATGTTGCATTGAAGCCCGTAGCTGTGTTTGGCTTTGCAGCAAAATCCCAGGCTTGCAGTATTCCTGTCACCGAAGTAAAATTTGCTAGACCCGATACTGTAACAACTGCAAAATCTGAAAAGCCACCCACATTCGTAACACCCGTTACAGTAGCTACACCGCTACCTACACCAGTCACTTTACCTTTACTGTCTACTGTGGCCACTGAAGTATTATTTGATGTCCAGCTCACATTTTTATTGCTGGCATTGGCGGGAGAAACCGTTGGTACCAATGTTACTGATTGTAAAAACGATAGAGAATTGTTTTTCGGACTTATAGTGACGCTACTTGGTGGCACTATATCTGCCAAGGAAGTACCCGAAAAAGGGTGTGTGAACACGACTTCATATATGGTTTGTAGAATGGTATCTCTTATGGCGTTTGGTATCGAACCATACTGAGTTGGTACAGTTATTCCTCTTGGATCTTGCTTGTACATGGTAGCAAAAAATGTAGCTCCCAAAGTAAAAGAACCCACATTATTTACGTGGATACCATCGGAATAAAATTGCCATATAGCCGAGTAGCCCGAAAGTCTGCCTTGCACCATTTTATTATTCAATGCATACATCACATCGCCTACAGGAACAATAGCCGGTTGCTTAGGAAGCAAATTTGCGCCTCTAAAAGTGGTTAATAATCTCTCAAAATAAGCCTTTCTTTCAGCATTTTGACCTTGTGCAGTGTTGCCTAGCCATAAATCGTTCCACAAGGAAGCCGTGAGTGCAGGATCGTTAGGATTTTGGATGCTATTGATAGTTCTAGGATACCTAGAATAAATATATGTCTGTAACTGATTTACATTTGAGCGATTTGCTTTGATGTAATTAACCCACTTTTCTATGGTAGTGAAATCTCCCTCTGCTCCGGTTACATCTCTATCAAATGGCTGGAAAGAAATACAATCCCAATCATAATTTGCCAAAGCTGTGGGCCAATACCCAAAGGGACTCTCAGAAAAACCTGAACTAGTACTGTTGTAAAGTAAAAATAGTGGAGTACCGGGAATCATGTGCCTACCAAAGATGTGGCTATTGCCTCTTTGATTAGCTATGGCTTGAAATCCGGCAAAATTTATACCATCGGTAACGCTGTTACCAAATGTGTAAATACGATTTGTAATTTGGGATTGAACAGTGAATGTGACCGTGAATAAACACAGTACTGAAACCCACTGAGAAATGGAGAAAAACTTTTTTATCATTATAGTAAGTAGTAAACAGTTGTAGCTAAAGATATTATACAAATTTATCTAATATAAATACAATAAAATAATCAATAAAATTGTTTTAGTTACATTAGTATGTATTTTGCAAAATGATGCTTATTACAAAAAGGCATATTAACGACATAGTTTTGGTAAAAGCCTTCATTAATGATATTTTTGAAGCAAACTATTAATCATGCTGCCTTTTCTTATCTACTTACCACTGCTATTAACCTCAGTTTTGGTTATTTTCTACTCAGAGCGAAAAATTGCGGCCTTTATCCAAGACCGTCTTGGGCCTACCCATGTAGGGCCTTTCGGAATGGTACAGCCGGTAGCCGATATACTCAAACTGGTACAGAAAGAAGATATAATTCCTGCTAAATCAGACAAAATTTTATTTAAAGTTGCCCCTTTCCTAATTTTTACCGCCACTTTTGCAGGCTTTGTGGTAGTGCCTATTTCCAATGGTTTTCAACCAGCAGGGCTGGAGACCGGTATATTTTTTCTGCTGGCCATAGTGTCTGTAGATGTGGTAGGCATACTCATGGCAGGATGGAGCTCAAATAATAAATACGCACTTTTTGGCTCCATGAGAGCAGTGGCACAAGTGGTTTCGTACGAAATTCCGGTAGGGCTTTCCGTACTTTCTGTAGTGATGCTTGCGCAAACACTTGATTTACAAGAAATAAGCTTTTTGCAAAGCCCCATGGGAGCTACACAAGAAGGTTTACAAAGTTATGGGGGCATTTTTAACTGGAACATCGTAAAAGCACCTCATCTTATCATTGCCTATATCGTGTTTTTTATTGCTACGTTAGCTGAATGCAACCGTGCACCTTTCGATATTCCCGAGGCCGAAAGCGAACTCATAGCAGGCTTTCATATTGAGTACTCAGGTTTTAGATTTGCCAAATTTTTTCTGGCAGAATATGGCATGATGCTCTTGATGAGTCTTTTGGGCGCAATTTTGTTTTTTGGTGGATGGAATTCACCATTTCCGAATATTGGTAATGTAACACTGGCAGACTGGACCAACGGAACTGCCGGAGAATTGTCAGGGCATTTGTGGGGAGCGTTTTGGCTCATTTCAAAAGCCTTTGCTGCCATGTTGCTACAGGTGTGGATACGATGGACTTTCCCAAGAGTGAGGGTAGACCAGCTCATGAGCATTTGCTGGAAATATCTCACCCCTTTTGCATTGTTTTGTGTGGCAGTGAGCGGTGTGTGGCGTTTGTGGATGATGTAAATATTTTTCACTAGCAAACAGAACTTATTTGCATAATATTATGTAGAAAACAAAACAGTAAATTCGTCAAGTTTAAAATATAAAAAGCCTCATTTGGCTTTACACAGCATTATTTTAATGAAAAAAGATATTTCCTTGCCTGTAGTCACAGGTGTTTCGATTGCCATAGTGCGCAAAATGAATGAAATCCAACAAGCCGAATGGTTTGTATACTTTATCAACGACAACGACCATGGCATACAAAATTTGTTCATCACCTCGCGCGGCTATGGCGAGATAGATGGAGAAACCAGACAAACATCAACACTTCGCCATGCTTTTGATTATGTAGAACCCAAAAGCCAAGTATTGGTAGAGCCCATTCAACCGGAAGTGTTTCCTTTGAACAACGAATATTGGGTGAGCTACTACATAGGCGATGTCATCTACGACAAGCGATTCACATTCGTGCCCGATAGCATAGTAGAAGGTAATCTCACTAAAATCCCTGCTCTTAACCTAATGGGCATTTTACATGAGTAAAAATATTTTTCCGGTAAAAAGTTTGTCGAATAATATTAATTACTAATTTCGCAGTCCCAAAAAGAGAGATGGCAGAGTGGTCGATTGCGGCAGTCTTGAAAACTGTTGACTGTAACAGGTCCGGGGGTTCGAATCCCTCTCTCTCTACTGAAAACAAAAACGCCTTGCAAAACCAAATTTGCAAGGCGTTTTTTATTTTGAAAAACTTTTTTCCTTAGTCTTCTACCTCACCTGTAAATTTTACAATCACCGATTTTTGTGTAAGCTTCGCCACCTTGAAATAGCCTATAGCCATATCAGTATTGAAGTTGGTAGGAGGGTTTCCGGCAGGTGAACTAAATAAGCCGCCATCGTTGCTCAACACCGCATTTAAACCTTGATAGTAAACAAAACACTGGTCAGATATGCCTTGTAAAAGCACTGTCACGGTATCGCCCTTAACAAAATGTATATTTCTTGGTGGTCCGCCACCGGGAGGAGGCATCACAAAGAAGCTGTTGATAGGCACATCTTTCAAATTATTTACAAAAAATTGATTTGAACCGTTAAAAATCACACCATTTCTGAAAACCTGCGTTTGCACATTTACCCTGTAGGGCAAGTTTTCCATGGCATACATTCTCACCCTGTATATTGAATCTTCGGCTTTGATGTAGGGTTTACCGTCAAAGAAAATGTCGTTGTAGGCAAAGCTTTCCACTGCTTCTTCTCGGGCCTTTTCTCTAAAAACCGATGTAAGGCTATCAATTTTAAAATCGGGGTAAAGAGGCATGGTTTCAATCGCAGTAGCATTGAACTCAGGACTGGAAATGTTTAGTGTGTAAGTATTACCGGGAACAGCTCTCCATAATTTTGAAGGTCTGTATATGCCATTTTCACCCGTCAAAGCAAAAGTATCTACCAGCCCGGCATTGTCAGAAACCACTACCAAAGCATTGTTTACGGGTGGATTTGGTTCAGTAGAAAGTACATTGACAGATTTTGTGAGGCGAATGTAGTGAAAACCCAAAGAATCGCTCACCAAAGCATCTACCGCCATGCGAGTAGCATCTTGGTTAGGATTAAAATCGTCTAATTTTACTTGGCAAGCAGCCAAAAAAACAATTGATAGTATATATATGATATTCTTTTTCATTTTCTTAATATCCTCGATTCCGCTAGGGAAATTTTGATTTATACTTGAGGCTAAGTATGATTTAGTTATAACTATTTATTAATAAAATATTCTTCAATTTCTTTAAAAGTTAAATGTGTATCCCACAGCTGGAAGAATAGGGAAAACATAAGTCAACACAGCTTCTCTGGTTTGTACACCTGGTATTGGGTCACCTGGGCCAATGGTGCCATCGGAATTTCTGACATCAGTAGTGGTAGGTTGCACCGCTATTGTGAACGGGTTTTTCCTATTATAGACATTGTAAATAGAGAAGGTGAGTTCACTATTCCAAGTACGGTTTGGCTTTTGTTTAGATTTGAGGGTAGCAGAAAGGTCCAAACGGTGGAAATCGGGCAGTCTGAAACCATTTCTTTCGGAAATAATGTCTATTGGAACGCCCTCTACTATATACCTACCTGTAGGAAGCGTGACCGGACGACCCGTTTGATAAGTAAAAGTAGCACCCACACTCCATCTTTTTGAAAGTTCATAAGTAGCTACTGTGTTAATGGTGTTTCTGCGGTCGTAGGTAGAAAAATACCTTCTGTTATTGTTTACCCCATCTATTTGGCGTTCTGCCCAAGAGAGAGTGTAGCCTATTTGTCCTGTTAATCTGCCTTTTGATTTTATCAAGAAAAACTCCGTGCCATACGACCAAGCCCTGCCTTGACGAATATATACCGGTAAATCAGGATTTAAAAACACATTTGAATTGTCGGCAAAGTCAACAGCATTTTGCATATTTTTATAAAAGCCTTCTACAGAAAACTCAAACATATTGTCTTTGAAATTTCTAAAATATCCACCTGCAAACTGGTCGGCTATTTGGGGTTTCAAATACTTGGTGCTGGGTAGCCAAAAACTGGTAGGCAAAGGCACAATACCGGAAATAATTTGGTGTACATTCTGCACCATTCTGTTGTAAGAGACTTTAATCGAACTTTGTGGGTCTAGCATGTAGCGCGCAGATGCTCGTGGTTCGGGATTAATAAATGTTTGTATATGTTCAAAGCTTCCATACTGACTGGAATCTACCCTCTGTATGTTTTGAATATTGCGAGGGTCTCTGTAAGTGAAGAGTTTTGTACCATTTTGTGAACCAATGTTTGAGAAAATAGACAAACGGACGCCATACTCAAACGATAGCCTCGAACTCACATCTTGTTTATTGGATATATAAAGAGCATTGTCCCATGCAGCAAGTCTTTCCAAACGTGTGTCGGGAATCTGTGGGCGAGCACCCAAGAAATCGCCCGGCTGAAATTCACGATATGCAGTGTTGAACCCAAAGCTGAGGGTGTTTTTGGGATTGATATAATAATTAAAATCTTGTTTGAGTGTAAATTCATTTATACCTGCATTCCAAGTAAAAATATTATTTATGCCCAATGAATAGTCGTAACGACTGGCTATAAAAGTAGAATTGGAGAATAGCTTGCTATTAAAAATATGATTCCAACGCACAGTAGCTGTAGAATTGCCCCAATTAAAATTAAAATTATTGCCGAATTTGAGTACATCTCTACCTAAATAAGTAGAAATAAATACCCTGTTTTTTGCATTGATATTGTAGTTCACTTTAGCATTCAAATCATAAAAGTAAACATCGTTCTCTCTTGTTTGTGGATTGATTAAGAACAAATAGCCAACCAAAGAACGCCTTCCCGACAGCATAAAAGAAGCTTTTGCAGGTTTATCTTCTTCTACTCCTGAACTGTCTTTTCTAGGACGTTTAAATAGTTGCGGCCCTATTGGTCCTTGCACATTGGCTCGGGCAGCCAGTACACCAAGAGACACTCCGCCCGTAGGTTTTCTGTTATTACCATCAATAGAACGAATATCAAGTACAGATGATAGCCTGCCTCCATACTGAGCCGGAATACCTCCTTTATAAAGTTCGGAAGTTTTTATGATAGAAGAATTAAAAGCCGAAAGCAATCCGCCTACGTGGGAAGGGTCATAAATAGGGGCTTCATCGTAAAGAATCAAATTTTGGTCAGCAGCACCACCACGTACAAAAAATGCACTTGTACCCTCTCCTGCCGATACCACGCCAGGCTGCAATTGCACCAATTTTATCAAATCGGGCTCGCCAAACAGTGCAGGAAGCTTTTTGAGCTGGTTAATGTTGATGTCTACCTTGCTCATTTTAAGCTCAGACACATTGGCATCTACTTTTCGTTCTGTGATTACTACCTCTTCTGTTTGGATAGATTCTTCCGCCAAACTGTAGTTTAATGTTTGATTTTTATTCAACTCTATGGTAGATGTTTGTTGCTTGTAGCCAATGTACTGAATATTGATGGTGTATGTACCTTCGGGCAAAGTGAGAGAGAAAAAGCCATAGGCATTGGTGCTAGTAGCAACTCCGGTTTCCTTCACGGCTATGGTAGCCCCTATTAAATCTTCTCCATTTTTTTTGTCTTTAATATACCCGCTAATGGTATATTTTTGTTGGGCGTGGAGTGTGAAAGTGCTCGTTAGCAACAATAGCGAGCAAAACACGCTAAAAATTAAGTTTTTCATTAAAAAGGGTTGGTTTGGTCAATTTTTGGTCACTGCAAAAACAAAAATACTATAATAAAATAGATTTTTGTTTAACATTATCTGTAAAACACTGTTAGAACTCTCAACAATTATCAAAAGTTTCAATTTATTGAAAAGTATTTATGCTACGAGATTATAGATATCCATCTCCTTTATCCTTTCTTCTACCTTCTGCATCAACCACATGGGAGTGGAGGTGGCTCCTGCTATGCCTATCTTATCGCCCGGTTTAAACCAGTTTGGCTCAAGCTCAGTTTCGTTCTCGATAAAAAAGCTGCGCTCATTGTTGAGCTTACAAACTCCATAAAGCGCCTTGCCATTGCTGCTTTTTTTACCACTTACAAACACAATTACATCGTTTTCTTTCGAAAACTTCTCTAGTTGCGGCTCTCTGTTCGATACTTGACGGCAAATGCTGTCGTTGGCATCAAATACTTGAAGAAGCTCAGAATTGCCCGTTTTGGCAATTCGCTCTTCTATGAGCGACTTCATTTTATAAAATCCTGCCGTGCTTTTGGTGGTTTGGCTGTAAAACGATATGGGCTTGGTAAAATCCAGTTGCTCCAAATCTTCCTCGGTAGTCACTACTATAGATTCGTTATTGGTCTGCCCTGCCACACCTATCACCTCCGCATGGCCTTTCTGACCATATATCACTATCTGGCCACCTTTTTCTTTGTATTCATCATAAGAATTTTTTACCCTGTTTTGAAGCTTTAACACCACAGGACACGAGGCATCTATCAGTTCAATATTGTTTTTAAGCGCCAACTGGTAGGTTTCGGGCGGTTCGCCATGTGCCCTTATCAGCACTTTGCAGTCGTGAAGGTCGGCTAATTGTTCTTTTTGAATAATTTTCAAGCCTTTTTTCTGCAATCGCTCCACTTCCATGGCATTGTGCACAATGTCGCCCAAGCAGTACAAACTGCCCGAATCGTTCAGCTCGTCTTCGGCCATTTGAATCGCAAATTCTACTCCGAAGCAATAGCCTGAATTTTTGTCGATACTTACACTTAAAGACATGCGTGTGTGTATTTTTTACAATTCTACTAAATGAAAAACGATACTAAGCATAAAAGTGTTCAAAAACGTCTCTTTCAAAAGTAAATAAGCGAAATAAATGTTTTGTATTTTGTTAAATATTGTTTCTAAACCTTCTTTTTAGCTTTGGTTTAAAAAATTTGAGGGTGTAGTAGGCCGATAGTTTATGACCGCCCCACCAGTTATTGTTCAAAAAAGTTAAATTATCATCTAAAGCGTTGATTAAAGAGAATCTTCCTTCAAAATTATAGCAAAATTGCAGTTTTTTGACAGGGAAAACAAAGCCAATGCCGTAAACAATCCCATATTCGTTATTTAAACCTTCTTTTGATGTATATGCAATGTTATTGCTGTAATCATAAAAATTAATGGTTTGAAGTACAGGTATACCAATATACCCGCCCATTCCTAAAAATACACGGAATGCCCTAATGCCTGCGTGTAGATTCATCAAAGTAGACAAATGTAAATAAGTGGCAGAATATTTTACTTCCGATGTTTTATCAAATGTATAAGAATAGTTGCTGCGAATGTATATGTTTCTTCTTGCCCCCATCAATTCACTATTTACTTCAAAAGATATAAATTTCAGAGGAAAATATTTGACACCGATTCCCAGCATACCCATTGAAAAATATCCGTAATTCTGATAGTATCCTGCATTTACACCCACCAATAGCCTCTGATTTGGCTTATTATATTTGGAAGTATCTGACAGCTCTTTGCCAAAGGCACAAAGCGAAAAAATAAGCAGTATGAAAAAATATTTTTTCAAGTGTAAATTATTTGAATCTCTTTGTAGTGAAAATATATACAAAATTATAATGTGCAAACAAGTAATAATCGTTTCCTAGCGGAGTGATTTTAAATGAAGTTGGGCTGTAAATACTCGTATTGCTATAATAATACCCATTTACACTAGGAATGCAGTATAATAGGGAATATTGTGGGTCGAAAAAGTACTTTCCAGTATAAAATTCAATGTTTGAATATTTGTTGTTTGTTATATATTTATTGAAATAGTCACAGCTGTCAGTCTCAAAATAAAAGTATGACTTAATATATTTTACTTCCTCAAAGTATACAAAATTCTCATCTAGTCGGTATAGTGGAGAAAGCGAACAACTTTGGGAATTACAGTTTAAGTATGCAAAAGCCACCAAAGAAAAAAAGCCTTTATCTAAAGGTTTAGAAGTCGCCCTTTGGTTTAAAACTTTTTGGTTCAAAATATTTCTAAACCTGACATCTCCTTTCTCATCAATCAGCCATAGTTCAAAATCGCTTTCAAAATCAAACGAAATTTTGTTGAAATCAATATCTAAATATATCCGTTCTGAAGTTTCAGTATAATAGGCATCATTAAAAACGATTTCTATATATTTTGATGCTTTTTGTGCTTTAAAAATTATTTTTGATATCCTAAAGTCATATTTTTCAATAGATAAATAAATATGTCTTTCCCAATTTTTATAGTTGTAAAAAACATTGTCATAACCATACTCAACATTATTTTTTTCAAAATATAAAACCCCAATATCCGCAGTATCTTTTATTGTAGCTTTGAAGTTTATGTCACTATCTTTTGAATCATAAATTTTACTGATTACCATATTTTCAATCACTTCATTTTGCCGAAGTGTGTCAAAAACAAGCTCCTGCATTTTAAACCGCTCATCGCTCTTTCCTTTGTAATCAATAGCCGGTATGCCCTTGAAAACATCTTCATAATCAAGAATCAATTCATCAATGCTTTTGCTGTTTCCCGTAGGCTTCACATCGTTGTTGAATACGCAGCCTGTTAAAATAAAATATAATGAAGCTACAAAACAGGATTTTATGTTCATTTCAGTATAGTATATAAAATAGGGTTTAACTAAGACATTACACTATTGAAAAATGTGGAATGTCTACTCACTTCGGAAGAACATATATCACCTCTGATGCGAGAATGTATGTCTATTTCAATAAATTCTAAAATAGAAATGTTGTAGTATTGTCAAACATACAAGAATAAAGCCTTTTTTTCATTCTCAAACACATTTTGGATATATTTGTCTGATGAAAAAAATATTCTTTATAGTTTTTGCACTTCTTTTTGGGCTTTGCGGTCAGGTGTTTTCTAAGGAAATTCCTGCCAAACCTTCGCCTCCTCGTTTGGTAAACGACTTTGCGGGCATCCTCTCTCCTGAGCAAAATCAAGCATTAGAGCGCAAGCTTTCTGCCTACAACGACAGCACTTCTACCCAAATCACCATCGTGGTGGAAAACTCTCTGGAGGGTGACGATGCGTTTGATTACAGCATCCGTTTAGCTCAAAATTGGGGCATAGGACAAAAAGACAAAAACAATGGGTTGCTCATTTACATAGCCTTGCAAGAGCGCAAAATCCGCATACAAACAGGCTATGGACTGGAAGCCACCATCACCGATGCATTTGCCAAAAGAATCATTGAGCAAGTAATAAAGCCTTCTTTTAAGCAACAACAATATTATGAGGGACTTAATCAGGCCACAGATTATGTCATTGCAGCCCTTTCGGGTCAGTTTGATGGCATGGGAACTACAGGAAAAGGAGGCAAACTCGGTTCTCTTGTGTTTTTGGTAATCCTTGTTTTCATCATCATGTATATTTTTTCCAAACTCGGAGGCGGTGGCACCAACTACAGCAGCCGTGGCGGCAGCGGAGGCGATTTGCTCACGGGCATGTTGCTGGGCAGTATGTTGAGTGGCGGCAGTCGCAGAAGCAATTGGGGCGATTTTTCAAGTGGCGGTGGCAGTTTTGGAGGCTTCGGTGGCGGCAGCTTTGGCGGAGGCGGCTCGGGTGGAGACTGGTAAACGTAAACCTATTTATGATTTATGAATACAACTTCAGCGTTCTCAGCCTCTCTGCGAGAGAAATAGTAAAGCAGTTTTTGATTGACGATTTGGGATTTCAGATTTACGATTTTCTATTAACAAAAGGTCTCTGCGTTCTCAGCCTCTCTGCGCGAAATTAAGTTATTACACAAAGACCACTAAGAACCACAGAGTTTCACAAAGGTATTTTCGATTAACGATTTGGGATTTCAGATTTCTCCAAACCAAAAAAGTCTCTGCGTTCTCAGCCTCTCTGCGAGAAAAAATAGTAAAGCAATTTTTGAATTCAGATTTTTTAGACCTGAGAAAGTCTCTGCGTGAAACTCATCCTAAAAAAATCATATATTTTATTGGTATAATATTATTATTAAAAAATCATTGTATCTATGGCAATATGAATTGTGCTATATATATTTGCAACTTTTTAAAGTGTATATCACTTTGAATATCAAAGCGTTTTATCTTTCACCTATTTTAATCACTAATTTACTTTATACAAAAATGAATAACTTGTTTTTTCTCATACCATTGATAGGTTTGGGTTCGCTGCTGTTTGCATTGTTCCTTTCCAACTGGATTACCAAACAAGATGCCGGAGACGATAAAATGAAAGGCATCGCAGCCAACATAGCCGAAGGTGCTATGGCATTTTTAAAGGCTGAATACAAAGTGTTGGCCTATTTTGCGGCATTGGCGTGCTTGCTTTTATTCTTTTTGGGCATGACAAACGACAAGTCGCACCCCTTGGTGATAGGCTCATTTTTGGTAGGTGCTGTGTTTTCTGCCTTGGCAGGATTTATAGGCATGCGAGTGGCTACCAAAGCCAACGTGCGTACGGCTCAAGCGGCTAAAACAAGTTTGTCTCAAGCATTGAAAGTGTCGTTCACCGGAGGCACAGTGATGGGTATGGGTGTGGCAGGCTTGGCAGTGATGGGCTTGGGTTCGTTGTTCATTATTTTTTATTATTTGTTTGTAAACGGTGCTTCTGCCAATGGCGAAGAAATGGAACGTGCCATTGAGGTATTGACAGGTTTTTCTTTGGGTGCAGAAAGTATCGCACTTTTTGCCCGTGTGGGAGGCGGCATTTACACCAAAGCTGCCGATGTGGGTGCCGATTTGGTAGGTAAAGTAGAGGCAGGTATCCCTGAAGACGACCCCCGTAACCCCGCTACGATAGCTGACAACGTGGGCGACAATGTGGGCGATGTGGCCGGAATGGGTGCCGATTTGTTTGGCTCGTATGTGGCTACTGTTTTGGCTACTATGGTGTTGGGTCGTGAGACATTGGCTACGGACAATTTTGGCGGTCTTTCGCCTATTTTATTGCCTATGTTGATAGCAGGTGCAGGTATCATATTTTCTATCATAGGTACGTTTTTTGTGAGTGTAAAAGAAGGTGGCGATGTGCAAGGTGCTTTGAACAGAGGCAACTGGGCATCGGTAATTCTCACTGCCGTGGCTTCGTTTTTTATGGTAAAATATATTTTGCCCGATACGCTTTCGCTTCGTGGTTTTGAGTTTACGTCTACAGGTGTATTTTTAGCTATAATGACGGGCTTGATAGTGGGTGCATTGATATCGATGATTACAGAATACTATACAGCTATGGGCAAAGGTCCCGTGTTGAGCATCATTCGCCAATCGGCCACAGGCCATGCTACCAACGTAATAGGTGGTTTGAGTGTGGGTATGATGAGTACAGCCCTTCCCATTTTGGTATTGGCTGCCGGAATTTTTGTGTCATACTATTTTGCGGGTTTATATGGAGTATCTATAGCCGCAGCCGGAATGATGGCAACCACAGGTATGCAATTGGCCATAGACGCTTTTGGCCCGATAGCCGATAATGCAGGTGGTATAGCCGAAATGAGCCATCTCCCTGCTGAAGTGCGTGAAAAAACCGATATTTTAGATGCCGTGGGCAACACCACAGCCGCCACAGGAAAAGGCTTTGCCATCGCTTCTGCTGCGTTGACTTCATTGGCTCTCTTTGCCGCTTTTGTGGGCTTAGCCGGAATTTCGTCCATAGATATTTACAAAGCCGAAGTTTTAGCGGGATTATTTGTAGGCGGCATGATTCCTTTTGTGTTCTCTGCCATGGCGATAGCTGCCGTGGGGCGCGCTGCCATGAGCATGGTGGAAGAAGTTCGCAGACAGTTCCGTGAAATACCGGGCATTATGGAAGGTACAGGCAAACCTGAATACGATAAATGTGTGGCCATTTCTACACAAGCGGCCATCAGAGAAATGATATTGCCGGGTGCTTTGGCCATCGTTTCTCCTATCATAGTAGGGTTTCTTTTTGGTCCCGAGGTATTGGGTGGTCTATTGGCAGGTGTTACCGTTTCAGGCGTATTGATGGCCATTTTCCAATCAAATGCAGGTGGTGCATGGGACAATGCCAAAAAGTCGTTTGAAAAAGGCGTAGAAATCAATGGACAGATTTATTACAAAAAATCAGACCCACACAAGGCCGCTGTAACAGGCGACACAGTGGGCGACCCTTTCAAAGATACGTCAGGTCCTTCGATGAATATTTTGATTAAATTAATGTCCATCGTTTCGCTGGTGATAGCTCCGGCTCTCAAAACCATCCATGTAGACAAAAAAGCCGAAGCAGCACAGCTCAATAATTGCAAAAAAGTGGAAATAGTGATGAACGAAGTAAAAAAATAAAATGCTGTTGAAATAAAATATTGGCATTGAAGCATAGTCTAGTCAAAAATGAAATGCTTTAGCCTGTATATCATCATCTAAGTTTTATTAATATTTGAAAAGACCCTTGCGATTGCCAAGGGCTTTTTCATTTAGTTTAATTTTTTGTATACCCGATACAGAAACAGCGCCTATTTCCTACCTTTGCAAACCGAAAATTTACGTCACCATGTTTGAAAGCTTAAGTAGTAAACTCGATAAGGCCATTAAGACCCTCAAAGGTCAAGGTAGAATTTCTGATATAAATATAGCCCAAACGGTAAAAGAAATCCGCAAAGCCCTACTCGATGCCGATGTAAACTATAAAGTAGCAAAAGAAATAACCGATAAAATAAAGGATGAGGCCATAGGCCAAAAGATAACGATATCGGTTTCGCCCGGTCAGCTGTTTACTAAAATAGTGTCTGACGAGCTCACAGCCATGATGGGCGGCCAAAAGACAGACATCAGCATCAAGGGCGAGCCTGCTGTGATATTGATGAGTGGTTTGCAAGGCTCCGGTAAAACCACTTTTTCGGCCAAGCTTGCAAAAATGCTCAAAAGCCAAGGCCGTCAGGTGATGTTGGCTGCTTGCGATTTGTACCGTCCTGCTGCCATAGACCAATTGAAAACATTGGGAGAACAAATTGGAGTAGATGTATATGCCGAACCCGAAAACAAAAATGCGGTACAGGTAGCCAAAAATGCACTTGAGTATGCCAAGAAAAACCATGCGAAAATACTAATCATAGATACCGCAGGGCGCTTGGCAGTGGACGAGGCCATGATGAACGAGATTGAGGCCGTGAAAAAAGCCGTAAACCCATCGGAAATTCTGTTTGTGGTAGATGCTATGACGGGGCAAGATGCTGTAAATACGGCCAAAGCTTTCAATGAGCGTTTAGATTTTGATGGCGTGGTGCTCACCAAACTCGATGGCGATACCCGTGGCGGTGCTGCCATATCGGTAAAACACGAGGTGAACAAGCCTATTAAATTCATAGGTACAGGCGAGAAAATGGACGCCATAGAAGCTTTCCACCCCGACCGCATGGCCCAAAGGATTCTGGGTATGGGCGATGTGGTATCGCTCGTGGAGCGTGCACAGCAAGTATATGACGAAGAAGAAGCCCGAAGAATCAACCAAAAAATACGTAAAAACACCTTCGATTTCGATGATTTCTTGTCTCAATTGGAACAAATAGAGAAAATGGGAAGCATTAAAGATTTAGTAGGTATGATACCTGGCATGAGCAAGGCCATGGGAGAAAATGAAGTAGACAACGATGCTTTCAAACCTATGGTGGCCATGATTCGCTCCATGACTCCAAAAGAAAGAGCCAATCCTGACTTAATAAACAACAGCAGGCGCAAACGAATAGCACTCGGAAGCGGCAACTCGATCCAAGACGTGAATAAATTCATGAAGCAATTTGAAGATATGCGCAAGATGATGAAAATGATGAATAATAAAGGCGCTATGAAACAGCTTATGGGCCGAATGGGCTTGCCGGGCATGTAATGGGTCATGAAAACACCAGCCAATGTATGCTTAGTTATACTTTTTTCTCTCTTTTGGTCAGTTTCAGTTGCTCAGTCGCTCGAACTGACCGATTCTAGCGGCCGTTTGGTAGAGATACAATCTGTAATCAACAAGAAACCTATCTCTGTTTTTGTATTTTACTCACCCGATTGCCCACTCTGCCAAAGCTATAGTTCCACCCTCAGCAAACTTTCGGAAGAATTGGGCAATTACTCCATTGCTTATACAGTGGTGTTCAGTCACCTGTACTCAAAAGATGAGATTTTGAAGTTTTACGAAGACTACCATTTTTCTTGGAGCTACTATATAGACAAAAATTATTTGTTTGCCAAATATGTAAAAGCACAGGTAACACCCGAAGCAGTGGTTTTTTACAAAAACAAAATCGCTTACCAAGGAGCAGTAAACAACAAAATGGAGAAATTGAGCCACAAACGAACTGTAGTAACAAAACACTATTTACACCAAGCGCTTTTGGAACTTAAAAATGGCAAAAAGCCATCATTGCCCAAAACAGAGGCTGTGGGTTGCTTTTTGGAATACTAATTTTTCCCATAAACTATTCCTGTAAATCAATATTTTTAGGAATATATTTCCTTTTGAGCACTAGATTTTTTACTTTGTTTAATATCTGCCAATCCAAAGCTTAACAAACTTCGTAAGTATGGCGTTTTTCATTTAAAATAATCATTAAACAACCTTACTTATATATGGAAACCTTAACCTTGTCTCAGACCGCTAAAGAAGAGGGGTCTATCAATTGGAATCAGATTTACAGCCTGGTCGCACTCAATGCGGCAGTAGTCATTAGTTGGATAGCTTACCATAATTATCAACCCAAGGTATTGGAAATATTCAATTTTCAAGAGTTGGCATTATTTCTAGTGGTGGCTCAGTGCGTTATTTTGGTGTGTATTCCACCAATAGCCGGCTTGGTAGGCGATTATATGATTAAGACCAACGGAAATCGTTTTATCGTGTTTACTGTAGGCACAAGTGTTACCGCCATGGTATTTATGTGTGTGGCCTTTACCGTAGGCACAGCCGGAACGTTGAATTTTACAGCCGCTCTTCCTATTATGATTGTGGTTTGGCTCATTTCAATGAATATATTTCACAGTCCGGCCAATTCTATGATGGAACTGTTTGCCGATGCCAAACAATTACCTACTGCCATGGCACTCATGACACTCACTACAGAATTGCTTTACGCTTTGGAGCCTCTTGTGGTATGGTTTGTTGACGAAATAGGCCCTGTAAGCACATTTGCTTTGGGTGGTGTGCTGTTGATAGTAACCGGATATTTTTTCCGTTCTACTACTAAAAATATTAAACTGAGCAGAGATTACGAAGAAACAAAAGCCAGAATAAGCAACTATCCTTTGGTACTTACTGTGGGATTATTTTTGGGTTTGGCTACCGGAATCATTATTAATGCATTTCCTGATTTGCTGGCTGTGAGGCTTAAAGAATACAGCAACACCATGTTGGGAGGAAGCCACTTTGTATCTATTATATTAGGTGTGGCCGCTTTGGCTGCTTGGCCACTCTCAACTGTAGTGACCCAAATTGGCATGAAGCAAAGCGTAACCATAGGAGCAATAGCTACTTTCTTTTTCATTCTGATTGTATATTTCACTACCGACCCCATCTATTGTGGTATATCTTGCGTGATGTTAGGTCTTTCATATAGCCTATTCAATGTAAGTGCATTCCCCTATATTCTCACCAATCTATCGGCCCGTTCGGTTACCTTTGGTGCAGGTATATTTTTTGGCAGTGTAGAGTTGGCCGATGGTTTGATGAATATTTTTGATAAAATCTAGAATTATTGAACAAAAAGGGCCACAAAAGTGGCCTTTTTTGCTCTATATCTCCGCTAAAAATTTTAATACTTTGTGAGCTCAATCACCGGAGCACCATACTTGTCCAGTTTTTCTTTGCCTCCCAAAAAAGAAAGTTCGGCTATGAATGCAAAGCCCACCACTTCAGCTTTTTGCATTTTTATAAGTTCTGCTGCTGCGGTAGCAGTGCCCCCTGTGGCTAGTAAATCATCGTGTACCACCACTTTCCAGCCCTTTTTAAAAGCATCTGTATGCACTTCCATTGTAGCACTTCCATATTCCAATGAGTAGCTGTATGAAAGCGTTTCGTAAGGCAGCTTACCCATTTTCCTGATAGGAATAAATGGAATATTGAGTTGCTGAGCTACCAACATCCCAAACCAAAACCCACGACTTTCCATACACGCTATGGCATCGGGTTTTAAATTGGCAATTTTTGACGAAAGTGCATCAGTAATTTCTTTACTGAGCGATGGATTTTTGAGAATGGGCGTTAGATCTTTGAAGTAAATGCCTTGTTTGGGAAAATCTTTTACTTCTCTGATGGCATCTTTAATTTTTTCGTCAAGTGTCATTGGTTGAGGCTTAGAATGTGGTTTTCAAATATATATTTTTATTTCAAAAATGAAAATATTCCTACCCTTGTTTACAAATCTCAAATAAAACATCTAAGATATAACATCAACCAATTTTTCCATCGCCATGCCCCGCGACCCTTTAATGAGAATTGAGGTATTTTCAATCGGGTGTTGTTTCAAAAAATATTCACATTGTTCTCTTTTTTCAAAAAAATGATATTTAGGAGCAATGTGTTTATGGGCATAAAAGTCATTTCCACAAAAAAAGGCCTGCTCAAAAGCCAATGCCGCAACCAATTCTACAATTTTTTTGTGTTCGGCTATACTGTAATTACCCATTTCAAACATATCGCCCAACATCAAAGCTTTGTATGGAGTTTTGATTTTAGCAAAGCTTTCAATAGAGCTTTTCATCGATGATGGATTGGCATTATAGCAATCCAAAATGATTTTATTCGTTCCTTTTTCTACTAATTGTGAGCGATTGTTAGCTGGACTATATTCCGCTATGGCCTCACAAGCTTTGTCATGCGAAACTTTAAAATGGCCTGCAATACACAGTGCCGAGTTGATGTTATCTATATTATATTCGCCTACCAATCGAGTCTGAATGGAATAATTGTCATGTGTTTTTACTTTGATGAAAAAATTATTTTCTACAATTTCAGACCATACAACATCTGATTTACGGCCATAAATTACAGGATTGGCAAATCTTGATGCCATTCTCATCAAGATCTCATCATTGCCATTGACAAATACAGTTCCGTTGTGCTTTAATAGCCAATAGTAAAGTTCGCTATTGCCCTGCACCACGCCTTCGAAGCTGCCATAGCCTTCCAAGTGGTCTAGCCCATTGTTTGTAACCAGCCCATGCGATGGCTCGGCTATTTTACAAAGCAGTTCCAACTCGCCTACGTGGTTTGCGCCCAATTCAAGCACTGCTATTTCTACAGATTTATTTACAGAAAGTAGGCTTAGAGGCACACCAATGTGGTTGTTTAGATTGCCCTTTGTGGCAAACACACTAAATTTTTTCGACAAAACTGCATAAAGAAGCTCTTTGGTAGTGGTTTTTCCGTTTGAACCTGCCACACCAATCACAGGAATGTTTAGCGCTCTGCGATGGTGTGTTGCTAGTGATTGCAGCGTTTCAAGCACATTGTGGACCAGTATATATTTATCGTTTATGGCGAAGTTGGCCTCATCCACAATCACATAGGCAGCACCCGATGCCAATGCCTGTGCTGCATAATTGTTACCATTAAAATTTGGCCCTTTTAAGGCAAAAAAAAGCTGCCCCGATTCGATCTTGCGCGTATCGGTACAAACACCTGTTGAAGAAAGATATAGCGAGTAAATTTTTTCTATCGACATGTTCTGTTCAATTAGCAAATTGATGATGTTTTGTCTCTACACCTACTTCAAATTTATTTGCAAGAAATGGTTGTCATTTTGTTTCCTGGTATTTGACAACTTTTTTAGAAAATGCCTTTTTATTAATAATTCACCGCAAAAAGCACTCTTTGCTCCGATTTATTACCTGAATATACACAAATGCCTTCTTCTTTTACATTGTCCAACGGTATGCAGCGAATGGTGGCTTTGGTTTCGTCTTTAATTTTTTCCTCAGTCTCCGTAGTTCCATCCCAATGGGCCGACACAAAACCGCCTTTTTTACTGATAATATCTTTAAACTCTGCCCAAGAATCGGCTTTTGTGGTATTTTCTTCTCTGAATTTAAAGGCTTTGTTGTAGATATTGGTCTGAATCTCGTCTAACAATGCCGGAATTTTAGTATTCAAGTCATTTGCATTAAATACCGATTTTTCTTTGGTATCTCTGCGAGCCACTTCTACTGTACCATTTTCCAAATCTCTTGGACCTATGGCTATGCGCACAGGTACACCTTTCAGTTCATAATCGGCAAATTTCCACCCGGGAGTTTGTGTATCGCGGTCATCGTGTTTCACAGAAATTCCCAGTTTGCGAAGTTCTTTGGCTATGGAGGCAGCTTTTTCATTTACCGCAGCCTTTTGTTCATCGCTTTTATAAATAGGCACTATCACCACTTGAATAGGAGCCAGTTTGGGTGGCAACACCAGCCCTTCATCATCGGAATGAGCCATGATGAGTGCTCCCATGAGGCGAGTAGAAACTCCCCACGAAGTACCCCACACATGTTCCAACTTATTTTCTTTGGTAAGGTATTTTACATCAAATGCTTTGGCGAAATTTTGTCCCAAAAAGTGCGATGTACCCGCTTGCAAGGCCTTTCCGTCTTGCATCAGTGCTTCTATGCAATAGGTGTCTATGGCTCCTGCAAATCGTTCATTGGGTGTTTTCACACCTTTTATCACAGGCAATGCCAAAAAGTTTTCTGCAAAATCGGCATATACTTCCAGCATCTGCTTGGTTTCTGCCACTGCCTCTTCGGGTGTAGCATGTGCCGTGTGGCCTTCTTGCCACAAAAATTCGGCTGTGCGTAAAAACAACCTTGTACGCATCTCCCAGCGCACCACATTGGCCCACTGGTTTACTAGTATAGGCAAATCGCGATATGATTGTATCCAGTTTTTGTAAGTACTCCAAATCACTGTTTCAGAAGTAGGACGAACGATGAGCTCTTCTTCTAATTTGGCCTCTGGGTCTACCACCACGCCTTTCCCATCAGATTTCAAGCGATAGTGGGTCACTACGGCACACTCTTTGGCAAAACCTTCTACGTGGCTTGCTTCCTTACTCAAATACGATTTGGGAATGAATAGTGGAAAATATGCATTGGTATGACCTGTGTCTTTAAACATTTTGTCCAAAGCTTGCTGCATTTTTTCCCAAATGGAATACCCGTAGGGCTTTATCACCATGCAGCCCCTTACGGCCGAGTTTTCTGCCAAATCGGCCGATTTTACCAATTCATTATACCAAGCGGAATAGTCTTCGCTGCGTTTGGGTAATTTTGCCATTTATATATATTATTTGCTTTTTTCTAATAAAATAGAGCGCAAAAATATAAAAATATAGTGCTCATGCCATCTTTGGTTATTGTATTTAAACATTACCGAGAAATATAGCCATTTTCTACAAGCCAAAGCATAAAATTTTGGGTTTATATTTGCATTAAGCAAATTCATTAAAGAACCTCAACTCTACAGCGTGGCCGATTACTATGAAATATTGGGCGTAAAATCTTTGGCCAGCAAAGCCGAAATAAAAGCTGCTTTTAAAAAACTAGCATTAAAGTTTCACCCTGACAAAAATCAAGGAAACAAACAGGCCGAAGAACAATTCAAAAAAATAAACGAAGCCTACCAAACCCTTTCTGACGATAACAAAAGATTTTTTTACAATCAAAAATATCAATCTAGTACCGGCTCGGCCACAAGCAGTACTTTTTCTACAGATGCATATAGCACATCGTACAACAAATACCGCTGGGAAGCACCCAATACTGCCGCAAGCGATTATTCAAACCAAGGCAGACACTACAGCGAGCCTGCTGAAAAAAAAGAAAAAGACAGCATACATTATATTATCGGCATTACTTTATTCATAGTCATTGGAAGTGGGGCTTTGCTTTTTGGATTTATGATGAACAGAATAGCTGCCAAAGAGCATTACAAAACAGCCATCGTGCGCTACGAAACAGAAAATTATACGGCTGCCATCATGGAATTGAACAAAGCTGTAGAGTTCAACCAAGATTTTACAGAAGCCTATTTGCTTAGGGCTGACATATTGGTAAAATTGGAAAAATACGATAGAGCTTTGATTGACTACAACATGGCTATAAGACTAAGCAAAGACGCAGATGAAAGCCTATTAAAAAAGCGTGATTATTGCAGAAAAGTGCTGTCTACTGATTTGGGCAACTGATATTACTAACATTCTCTCATTTTTTTACGATTCCTTATATAAATTGCGGTAGTTTGTAAAACACCGCCATTGAACCTAGACATTTTCTACAATGAACTTCAATAGAAAAAACTATACCGATGACACATTAATTACGCTTTATAAAGCATTGCTTTTGCCTAGGGTGATTGAAGAAAAAATGTTGGTATTGCTGCGCCAAGGTAAAATAAGCAAGTGGTTTTCTGCGTATGGCCAAGAGGCTATTTCTGTCGGTACGGTTTTGGCTGTAGAGGGCGATGAATGGCTGTTGCCGGCACACAGAAACTTAGGGGTATTTACTGCCAGAGGGATTTCTATAGAAAAACTTTTCGCACAATGGCAAGGCAAAAACACAGGATTTACCCAAGGCAGAGACCGCTCTTTTCACTTTGGGAGTAAAGAACATCATATCGTAGGTATGATTTCACACATGGCAGCCCAACTGCCTGTGGCCGATGGTATTGCTCTGGCTTCTACGCTGAAGCCCGAAAGCAAAGTTACGGTGGCATTTTGTGGTGATGGGGCTACCAGCGAGGGCGATTTTCATGAAGCATTGAACTTGGCAGCCGTATGGAATTTGCCCGTACTTTTTGTGGTGGAAAACAATGGGTACGCACTTTCTACACCCAACAGCGAACAGTTCAAGTGCTATAATCTGATAGACAAAGCCCCCGGCTACGGCATGGATGCACTGCAAGTGGACGGAAATAATATTTTGGAAATGTACGATGTGGTGAGTCAGTTGGCCAAAAGCATGAGGGCGAATCCGAGACCTGTGCTGCTCGAAGCACTTACTTTTAGAATGAGAGGGCACGAAGAGGCTTCGGGAACTAAATATGTGCCCGAAGAACTGCTCGACAAATGGCAAGCCAAAGATCCGGTGAGAAACTATGAGCAGTATCTGCTTGAAAATGCCATATTGACTTCAAAGGAAATAAATGAAATGCGAGAGGCGCTGGAAGAAGAGGTAGATATGGCCGTTGAAAAAGTGTTGATGTTGCCCACAGACGATGCCGATACTGAAAAAGAGCTTGCTGATGTATATTTTCCCTCTGAAATAGATAATATAGCACCTGATTTGCAGTTTTCAAGCGAAAAAAGATACATAGATGCCATCAACGAAGCCTTAGACCAAAGCATGGAAAAGCATGAAAATCTGGTGCTAATGGGGCAAGACATAGCCGGATATGGTGGCGTATTCAAGGCTACAGAGGGATTGGTAGAAAAATATGGTGCAGACAGGGTTCGCAACACGCCTTTGTGTGAATCGGCTGTATTGGGCGCAGGCTTAGGGCTTTCCATCAAAGGCTACAAATCTTTAGTAGAAATGCAATTTGCCGATTTTGTAAGCTGCGGATTTAATCAAATTGTAAATAATTTGGCAAAATCGCACTACCGCTGGGGGCAGTGTGCCGATGTGGTGGTGCGCATGCCCACAGGAGCCGGCACAGGCGGTGGACCATTTCATTCTCAATCTACCGAAAGTTGGTTTGCTCAAGTGCCTGGGCTTAAAATTGTGTACCCTTCCAATCCGTATGATGCTAAGGGCTTATTGAATGCGGCTATCAACGACTCCAATCCCATCCTCTATTTCGAACACAAAGCACTATATCGAACCGAAAAAGGCTCAGTTCCTGACGATTACTATACATTGCCCATCGGGAAAGCCCATGTGGTACAAGAAGGCGAAAGCCTCTCAATAGTGACCTATGGATTGGGGGTGAAATGGGCTGTGGAAGCTTGCAAAGATTTAAAAATAAATGCAGAAATAATAGATTTACGTACCCTTTTGCCTTGGGACAAAGCCACAGTAGAAGCGTCCGTAAAAAAAACAGGGCGGGTATTGGTATTGGGCGAAGCCACTCAAACAGGCAGTTTTATCAACGATATAGCTGCATGGATCGGTGAAAATATGTTCAATAATCTTGATGCACCCGTCATGGTGCTTGGTTCACTAGACACACCTGTCCCTTTTTCAGCTGTGCTAGAAGAAAACTTTTTGGCTTCAGCACGCATCAGGGAAAAAATCGAATTTTTGGCAAATTTTTAGTAACGCTTTCTTTTGTGTAGCTTTGTTATCATGTCTTTGCATTGTTTTGTAAAAATATTGTGTGCCACAGGGCTGGTGTATTTGGCTTCTTGCAAAAGCAAACAATACCCATGTCCGGCCTACAGCAGCCGCCCTTCCGTAAAGATAGACTCTACGGGGCAATTTGTGGGTGGCTACAGGCACAATAAAGACAAAAAAACAGGGCTTATAGTGAAGAAGAAAAACAAAAACATGTACGACAAAAAAGGCCAGTCCAGAGTATTTTAATTATATTGAAAAATAAGGTAACAATTTTTATTTTTTTCATTCAGATTTGTGTTCTATCCTTGGTGAATGCACAGGTTCAGAAGTCTGTTGCGCCCGATTCCAGAGCTAAAAAGCCCCAAGACCAAAATCAGCCAACGGGCGAGCCGGGATATATTGTGAATAGGCAAACCAATGTGGCTCAACACAGTGTTTCCACACCTGTAAAGAAAAAAAATAAAAAACGACTATTTGCTCGCAAAGCCAAAAGCCAAAACAAAGGCAATGTAAATGCCTATCCTTCGCCACCCTCGCCCAACGATGCAGTGAGCTATGGAGTAACAGCTTCGGAGAAAAAAGAAAATACCAAACGCAACAGAAAACAAAAATCGTCTAAAACTTCAAAAGCTTCAGGTGCTGATAATTTATCACATGATTATGGTGTAAAAGAACCAAGACCTGAATCAAAAAAAGGTGGAAACGTGAAAGCCGGATTGCCAGCCTCGCAGCGAGGTGCAAAATCGGCAGAACAAAATCAGCCTACCGGGGAGCCTGACTACATCGTGCAACGCCAAACAAATGAGGCACAAAAAACAGTAGCTACACCCGAAAAAAACAAAAACGACAAGAGCATACGCAAGGAAAAATCTAAGCAGGCAAATGTGGCTAGAACCGATGCTGCACCCTATCCGCCCTCGCCAAACGATGCGGTAAGTTATGGCACGACCGCTCCACAAAAGCAACCCAATTATAAACAAGATAGAAAAAGAAAATCGGCAGAAACCCAAAATGAGCGTGGAAATGAGCTTTTGGAGAAGCAATACAACATAAAAGCTCCACGACCCGAAGCCAAAAAAGACCCCATAGCCTCCAATGGAGTCCCTATTGACAGCCGTCAACAAAAAAGTGCAGCAGCTACAGGCTATACAGGCAATTTAGAACCCAAAAGCACCGGGATTCCTAATAACTCTTCTACAGATTTGGTAATACCCAAAAACCCAAAAACAAGGGCCGATGTCACCTATCAAACCAACCACACAGGAAACCTTGAACCCAAAAGTACTGGATTGCCCAATAATTCGTCTACAGACATGGTCATTCCTGTGAATCCTAAAACGAGAGCAGATGTTACCAACCAGACCAACTTTCAAGGAAACATAGAGCCTCGCAGCAGTGGCTATCCCGATGTGTCGGCTACAGCTATTACTCACGGTGAAGTAGCTATGACCAAGGCCGAAAGAAAAGCACGTACTACCGAACAAACAAAAAGCACGGGTGATTTGACACCTTACGAAAAACAAAAGGGTAATGCTTTCGATGCTGCTATCACCACACCTATGTATCCATCACCTTCGAGAGAAGATTTGGGAATCCGCCAACAAGAGCTCACTCAAAACACGGGCGATGTGGACATAAAGGTTGCTTTCAGACGAAATTTTATCGAATCTGAAATAGGCATAGCCTCAGGCGCATATACTGGTGAGATTGACTACAAAAAGCTCTCTGAAATAAGAGAAAAACGAAAAGCTGCCAACAAAGAAATGACCTCAAATACAGGTGACATAGCCGGAGTATATGAAAAAATGAAAAAGACACGCAAAGAAAAAGCCGAAGAGGTGCGTGACTACAGAGGAAAGCTTGACTATAGCATTTTGGCAAAACGCCAAGAACACGAGAAAGAAGCAGATAGAGAAATGTTCAGCAACACAGGCGACATAGCAGGAGTTTACGAAAAAATGAAGAAAACAGAAAAAGAAAAGGCTATACAAGTTAGAGAATATAGAGGCACTTATAATTATGATATATTAAAAGACAGAAAAGAACTTCGTAAACAAAAAGAAGAAGAAATAGCTAAAAACACAGGCGACATCGTGGGCTCGTATGTAGACATGCGCAACCGCTGGAAAGAGCAGAATAAGAAAATCGAAAACTACAGAGGCAAAATCGACTATGATGTGCTCAAAAAACAGAAAGACCGCATGATAGCTCTTGATAAAGAAATATACAGCAATACAGGCGATATACTCACAGTGAGTCTAGAAAAGAAGAAATCAAGGCTAAAAGAAAAGTCGCGCAAAGCCACGTGGTACGAAGGCGATATGATAGTGACCAAGCGCACCAAGAGCAACCACCCTAGTGCCGTTTATATAGAAGCAAGAGACAGCAAATCGGTAGAGGCCAAGGAAAAAATGCGTAAAAAACTGCTTAAACGCTCGCGCCACCACCGAGATAAAGAAGACCCAAGCTATATGAAAAAAGAAACACCCAGACCACGCTACGATGTGCGTGAATATGAGATATGGGAATCAAAAACCCGTGAGGGCGATGGCTTTTCAGGCGATATTAAAGATAAATAACACCTTCAGAATCGATTGAAACTCGCATAATTGTCCTAAAATTTAGCTATTGGTTACTTTCACCAAGTAATAATTCTTTTTACCTTTTTGAACCAAAAGGTATTTATTTTGCAATAGCTCGAAATTGGGCTTTTCATTGGCAGAGGTAATTTTCCTGACTTGTCCCCATCAAAATTAGTGCGGTTGTAACACATTGATTATCAGTATTTATTTCCTTTTTTTAATTATTTTACCGCACTAAGGGGTAAAATTTATGAAAATTAGAGTGGTTAGAACAGCTTTAAAAGCATAAGCTGTTCAAGTAATTCGGTATCAAAACAACAAAAGAATAATTCTCATGCATATTGGTTCTGCTAGTAGTGAAGAGCAACTCGAAGAATTGATGCATTTTCCCATATCTACATTGCACAAAATATTGCAATATTTCTCGCCAATCACCTTTTATCGTTAAAATTAATTATCAATCACGATTAAGCTTTCATCACTTTTCTAAAAAACATTTTCACCATTTTGCCTGTCGCCAAGTTTCTGTTGTTGGTTTTTTTGAGACTGATAACTAGTTTTATTCTTCAAAAAGACTGCCCAAGCCGCCAAGTACAGAACCGCCCTCTCTTCGCGCATTGCCTCCCGAAGCCGATAGTACAGACACTAATTTGCTGATTGGCATCGACTGTAGCCACACCCTGCCTGTACCTCGCAATGTAGATAAAAACATACCTTCTCCTCCAAAAACCATGGATTTAAGTCCTCCGGCACGCACAATGTCAAAATCTATTTGTGGCTCAAACGCCACCACACATCCGGTGTCTATCCTCAGCGTTTCGTTGTTAAGATAGCGCTCAATCACAGTACCACCAGCGTGAATGAATGTCATGCCATCGCCCTCCAATTTTTCTAATATAAACCCTTCACCTCCAAAAAATCCTGCTCCCAGTTTTTTGTTAAAAGCTATGGAAACTTTTGTACCCAGAGCAGCACATAAAAAAGCATCTTTTTGGCATATAAGTGTCCCACCCATGTATTGCAAATTAATGGGAATGATAGTGCCGGGATAAGGGGCTGAAAAAGCTACGTGTTTTTTACCGAAACCTTGGTTTGTAAAGTGTGTCATAAACAACGATTCTCCCGTTAGCATACGGGTACCCGCTTGAAGCAATTTCCCAAAAAAACCTTGGTTTGGTTGGCTGCCATCGCCCATTTTGGCTTCGAAGTTTATGCCGTCTTCCATATACAGCATGGCTCCGGCTTCTGCTATCACAGTTTCTTGGGGGTCGAGCTCTATTTCTACAATCTGTATGCCATCACCAATTATTTTGTAATCTACTTCGTGCGATTTCATAATTTAAAACTTTTTTCTTGATGAAGTAATGTCGATGTTGTCTAAGACTTTGTGTTGAGATTCTTTAAGCAAATCAACACAAATTTTTCTTTACGACAAATTTACAAACTACTAAAAATACAAAAAGCTGCATTTTTAAAAATGCAGCTTTTTGTTGGCGGTATAGATATTATGAAGAATGCTACACATACTGCTCTTGGTAGAAATTATAAATTTCACCAAAGTCTTCTTTTGTAAGCGGTTTTGATGTGTAACTCATGATTTCATATTGTTGTGCACGCTCCATATCCTTCTCATGGTCGCTGGAAGTGAGCATGTTGACTGCGCAGCGCTCAAACTTGGCGGGGTCTAGCTTCACATATTCACTCACAAAATCCCAACCGTTAAGGTATGGCATATTGATGTCAACAAAAATAATATTAGGAACTCTGTTGTTGCCCTTAAGGTACTCCAACCCATCGCGCACGGCTTCAAATGCAATTACTTCAATTTCAGAGTCTACCATTTTGATGATGGCCTCGCTCAACATATTCTGAACCGAGTCGTCATCTACAAGCATAATTAATAATTTTTCCATTGTCATCATTTTGTTTCGAAATTCTTTAACGGAGAATTCGGCCTTTGGGTTAACAGTAATGAATAGTAAAAGTACAATTTTTACATATTGACCCTATTAAAAAAGGATTAAAATTCAATTTGCTAGGCTTGGCTGTCTTTTTGGTCGCCTCCGGCAATGGCACTGCGCATGTCGGTGTCGGCTTTAATGTTTTGCATTTTGTAGTAGTCCATCAGACCCAAATTCCCACTTCTGAAAGCTTCGGCTATGGCTTTGGGCACTTCGGCTTCGGCTTCTACAAATTTGGCTTTGGCTTCTTGGGTTTTGGCGCGCATTTCTTGCTCTACTGCCACTGCCATAGCCCTACGCTCTTCGGCTTTGGCCTCTGCTACTTTCAAATCTGCATTGGCTTGGTCTATTTGGAGCTTGGCGCCTATGTTTGTGCCCACATCTACATCTGCTATGTCAATAGACAATATTTCGTAGGCGGTGCCGGCATCCAACCCTTTTTGCAATACCAATTTTGATATTTTATCGGGGTTTTCAAGCACCTCTTTGTGGCTCACAGAAGAGCCTATGGAGGTAACGATACCTTCGCCTACACGGGCAAGAATGGTTTCTTCGCCTGCACCACCCACCAAACGGCTTATATTCACCCTCACAGTAATTCTGGCTTTGGCTATCAGCTGAATACCGTCTTGCGCCACTGCAGTCACGTTGGGTGTATTGATTACTTTGGGGTTTACAGAAATGGTAACGGCCTCAAAAACATCTCTTCCGGCCAAATCTATGGCTGCGGCCTGCTGAAAATTAAGGTCAATATTGGCCATGTGGGCCGAAATAAGGGCTTTTATCACCGTAGGAACATGTCCGCCTGCCAAATAATGGGTTTCCAAATCGGCCGTAGTAATTTTCAGTCCGGCTTTTGTGGCCGTGATGAGCGACTCTACTATCACTCTGGGCGGCACTTTGCGTATGCGCATGAACACCAAATCGAACAAACCGACTTTTACACCTGAAAACACGGCCGTAATCCACAGATTTACGGGCACAAAGTATAAAAAGATAAAAATAGCGATGATGACCACAATGAACATCACCAGCAAAGAAATTAATTCCATAAGTTTAAGAGATTGAGATTTGAAGATAAGAATTATTTTTAAACGTATTAAGTTTGCAAGAGAATAAATGAAAAAGTATCGTGGAAAACATTCACCCCATTTTTGATAAAATTTTAAAAAGAGAAGATAAAGAGGCTTTATTGAACCAAAAAGGCATTGTGCTTTGGATGGTGGGCTTGTCGGGTTCGGGAAAAAGTACGATAGCCAAAGCCGTAGAGGCCGAACTCCATAGCTTGGGTTTTTTGACCCAGTTGCTCGATGGTGATAACTTACGCACAGGGATAAACAACAATTTGACGTTTTCCGAAGCCGACCGCTTAGAAAATATTCGCAGGGCAGCAGAAGTTTCAAAATTGTTTCTAAACTGCGGAATAGTTACTATTTGTTCTTTCATAAGCCCTACTGAGCAAATCAGAAATATGGCAAAAAGCATCATAGGTGAAACAGATTTTTATGAAGTATATGTAAATGCCCCCTTGGAAGTATGTGAACAACGCGATGTAAAAGGCCTTTACAAAAAAGCCAGAGCAGGCGAATTGAAATCTTTCACCGGAATAGATTCACCCTTTGAAGCACCCAAAAATCCTTCTATCGAATTGAAAACAGATTTGTTTTCATTGGAAAAGTGCAAAGACTATTTGGTAGAAGCCGTTTTAGATAAAATCAAAGTTTAATTCATATCCATTTGTACAAAAGCTATAAAGAAATTGAACTTTTGGTCGAGAAATTTATGAATGCTACTTTGCCCAAAGAACAATGGACTCATGAAGCCCATTTAACGGTGGGTTTATGGCTAATAAGTCATTACAAACTGGCAGAGGCGGTCTGTTTGATAAGGAGCGGAGTCGTGTGGTACAATAAGTCGATTGGAAATGAAAATACAGCCGAAAAAGGCTATCATGAAACCATTACTCTTTTTTGGGCAAAAGTTATTTACTATTATATTACAGAAGTAAAAACAAAGGGCGCTTTGGAAGAAATTCTTGATGAATTTTTACAAAGCCCCTATTCAAAAAGAGATTATATACTAGAATTTTATTCAAAAAAGTTGCTGATGAGTAGTAATGCTCGTGCATTTTGGACTGAACCGGATTTGAAGCCATTCGTTTTCTAAATAATATTTTATCAATCTATAACTCAATTCAATGTATAATCGGCAAAATGAATAGTATATTTTTTGAAAGTTCAAAAGTAGACTTTTTAAAGCATTTTTAAAGCAAAAAATCAGCCTAAATAATTTTGTAAATTTTTAGGCTGATTTTTTATATAACTGTTTGATAATCAGATTTTTATTTGTAAATTTATGTATTAATTCGCTGATTGGGTTAAGTCATAATTAGCGGTCAAAACCTCCACTTTCATTTTGCTTCTGTCGCCTCGACAGGCTACTATTTTCTTGCGAATCTCATGTGTATGCCAGTTATTGGCTGCTGTAAACTCGCTTAGTGGCTCGCTGTGGTAGCTGCTAAGCAGGAACTTTCCTTTCATATTTGAAAGCGTATTCAAAAGCTGTTTGAATTCATCTTCGGTATAACCACCATAATGCCCCATGTGTGCATTGTGATACGGTGGGTCGGCATAAACGAATGTATCGGCACTATCACGGCTTTGAATGACTTTTAACGCATCGTTACACTCAATATCAGTGCGGTCTAAGCGTTGTGTGAGTGCCTTGGTAAATTGCAAGCGTTTGTTGTCAATCTTTTTTACGCATGAATCTCCACGACCATAACCATAGCCTCCGAAGATGGTAGAACTGAAGCTCATATTGGTTTGCACCCAAAAAGCCCATGCGACACGTATATCTGAAAAGTATTCGCTGTTTTTAAGAATGTATTCGGTTTCCCGATGAATGCGCCTACTTGCCGGAGTGGACTTGATGATATTGCGAAGCAGGGCAAAGTCTTCTTTCATAACCCTATAGAATGTAACTACATGACCATTGAGGTCATTGATACACTCCATTTCGCTTTTGGGTTTACTCCAAAAGACTGCACCACCGCCAAGAAACGGCTCAACATATAGTTTGTGATTGGGTATTAATGGTAGGATTTTACTTACCATTGTTTGTTTGCCCCCATAATATGATATAGGGGTTTTAAATTTTGGTACTGGTTTGTATTTAATCATATTCTTAGTTTGCTCTTATATAATATTTGGTTTCGTTACTGTTTTCTATAGTAGGTATGCCTGATATTACAAATATTTTTCCTTCTGTTGCAGTGGGGGTAGCTACTACATAAGTAATAGGATTGCCATCAGAATTACACAAAAAATAACCTGTCACATTCTCAGACGGGCTCATACCCGGCTGATTGATGGTTATGTATTTTATTTGATATTGTTGAGAGGGGTCTAAAACGAAAGAAGGGTCTTGAATCTCTTCTATTTCACACAATAAATTTAATGGCATATTGGTGGGATTAATAGAATAATCTCCATCGATTGCCAAAGCAAGAATATTTATTCCTCCACCAAATGTTCCAATTTGAACATCCAAAAAATTAAATTCAAATTCGGGAAGAATGGATTTTAAAACTGAATAATTTGGATCAGTATTAACAACTATATTTGAATTAGCTTCACAAGGCAAATAGAACATAGATGGAGGATTCATAGCTTCAGGGAATCCGACAATTTCGCCAATATTAGACATCAAAGGATTCACATACCGCTGTAAAACTGCGTTTGTGAAGCCATTGGTACCCGGATTTGTATAGGTAGGTCGAAGTTTGCGAATCTCATGCACTTGGCGTACTTGCCCGTCTTCATAGGTAACATTCGCAGGGCTGTAAGTGACTATTTTTTCCCAATATAATGTACCGCTCCCAGTGATGCTTTGGTCATCCACAAGGTAAATTTCTCCATTCCAAAAGATAGAGCCACGGGTGAAAGTATTTCCTGTTTGTGTAATACCTCTCAATACAAATGGATTAGCAGGGTTGGCAATGCCTGACTTTAAAAAGTCTGAAGACATGATTTCATCAATGAGCTCTTTGTAAGCCTGCTGAATAAAACCTATATCGTCAAGTCGTAAATCATGACCTCCCGTAAATGTGCTCTTAAACTCTCTCATGGCGTGTATCTTATTATTCTAAATGTTGTTGTCGCAATCTTTAAATTATCTACTCTATTATAGATTATAGTTTCATTTTCTTCAGATATATAAGCAGGAATAAATACTTTAAATTCTCTTGATATAGACTCGAAGAAGCTCCAAGGACGAAGAAATATCCTGCTTGTAAAAGGGACGGTTTCCGCACTTGTGCGCACGTATAATGGGTTACTTGTGGTCTCGTCTCGTGTAAATAAATAACGCTTGCTCGTCTGCTGCCCTGTGTCGTCTATGTATATCAACTTACTCACCGCATCGAACTCCTTGTTAAGTATATCCTCCAATACCATGACCTGTGCACTCTCGTAGGCTCTTAGTTTCATGGCTTCGAGAAAAATCATAAATTCATCATTGACATCTCGCATCGGTTTGCACAGACATTGCAGCCATGCTACTGTTACTGGTCTGCGCAGGATGATGGGCAATAGCCATTGTATGAGCTTGTTTAATATGAACTGAATAATCATGGTGCATCGGGGCTTAGATAGTTAACAGTAAATTCATCTAGCTTCATGTGCCCGGATTTGGTCTTCCATTTTCTGCCGATAGGCTGAAAAGCTGTGTAGTCATTTTCTCCCGGGCCGTTGTTATACCGCACTTGTAATTGCCCTATAACAGCAATGTCCTCTACATTTGGCACTTCTTGAATATAGTCGGTAAAACGATTTGTCAGAAACTCACCATTGAAGGGTATCGCCTTTAAATAGTTTTTAATGGCTGTTTCAATCTGTGGCGTTAAAACACTATCCAATACCTGTGGATTGCGGTAAATCGTGATGTTTACCTTCAATTTGTCAGGATACTTAGATATTGTTTCAAAGTTCACGCCCGGATATTTTTTCTTTTGCCAATACGCAATGAGAGCTTGCAGCTCCAGCGTGGTCAAGGGAATGGGATTACCGTTCGCATCCTCTTTTGCCACTTTCAAGAAATATTCACCGGGTTCATCTTCGCTAAATGATGCCCGTTTGATTATTTGCTTAGCCACAGCAGCTTCGCTGGTGGTGTCCGGGTACGTGATTACACCATTAATGAGCTCCAATGTGTCACCATACTGAAACTTGTAGGTTTCGGCTACCAGCCAACCTTCAGTACCAGTAGCACGATTGTTCACCAGCAATTCAATAAACGCCTTGCCTTGGTCTACAATCGTTTCATAACCAAAAGCCACAGTAGCCACTACATAAGCAAAGAGCCTCCACACGGC